>Ga0123355_10000242_pt1 | contig 70195 bp, 53 predicted proteins | sample TergutEmb28metaG_3_FD_89872 | JGI IMG/M metagenome (GOLD analysis project Ga0123355, IMG submission 89872) | Embiratermes neotenicus P1 segment gut microbial communities from Petit-Saut dam, French Guiana - Emb289 P1 | ecosystem: Host-associated > Arthropoda: Insects > Digestive system > Gut ...
AAGTTGGAGTTGGTGGTGGGAAAGAGGACGCGAATCTTTTGCGAATTATGTGAATAGCCCTTCGTTTACGCCTGTTGCACAAGGAAGATTGCGAACTGTGAATGGACGAGCAAGTTTCAATTTTAGGCTGAATTATCCGGATTGGGGAAGATATTTGGTTTTCGTGAGAGACAATGAGAGCGGGCATGCCACCGGCGGAACTGTTTTTATTGATTGGCCAAGTTGGCGTGGACGTGCCAACAGAACCGATCCGAGTAATATAAACATGTTGACGTTTACAACCGATAAACAATCTTACGAAGTTGGCGAAAACATTACCGTAACCATTCCGGCATCGGGTGGCGGAACAGCATTAGTTTCATTAGAAAACGGCTCGACTGTGTTAAGTCGCACATGGGTTCAATTGAATGAAAACGGCGACACAAAACACACGTTTAGAGCGACAGAAGAGATGGCACCGAATTTTTACATTCATATCAGTCTGCTTCAACCTCATGCTCAAACGGTTAATGACCTTCCGATACGAATGTACGGCGTAATACCCGTTTTTATCTCCAATAAAGCATCGGTGCTTGAACCGCAAATCAGAATGCCCGATGTACTTCGTCCCGAAACGGAATTTACGATTAACGTTTCCGAAAGGACTGGAAGACCAATGACTTATACCATCGCTATCGTTGATGATGGATTACTTGACCTTACCAATTTCAGAACGCCAAACCCTTGGAATGAATTTTTCGCCCGAGAAGCGTTAGGAATTCGCACTTGGGATATGTACAATTTTGTAATGGGTGCGTTTGGAGGCAGATTTAGCAACATGTTCAGCGTTGGTGGTGACGAAGCATTGAATCAAGGCGGTACAAGAGCCAATCGTTTCCGCCCTGTTGTGAAATTTCTCGGACCATTTGAATTGCAAGCCGGAAGAACGAACGCACACAGAGTTACCTTGCCGATGTATGTCGGTTCTGTTCGCACGATGGTTGTCGCAGGACAACGCGGTGCATACGGAAATGCCGAAAAAACAACTCCTGTTCGTGCTCCGTTGATGATACTTTCGTCCTTGCCGAGAGTACTCAGCACGGATGAAGAAATTATGTTGCCGGTCAATGTTTTTGCGATGGAAAACGATGTGAGAAATGTAACCGTAAGAGTCGAAACCGCCGGTTTGCTTGAAGCCACCAATGGAAACAGACAATCGGTAACGTTTTCACAAACAGGCGATCAAATAGTTTTTTTCCCGATGAGAACAACTTCAAGAACAGGCGTCGAGAGAATAACCATTACAGCAACGGGTGGCGGACATACTGCCACAGAAACCATAGAGATAAATGTGCGAAATCCGAATCCGGCAATTATACGCTCCGACAATAAACTGGTAGATGCCGGCGAGACTGCCAATTTCAGTTATCAACTTACCGGAACATCAGCCGACGAGTGGGTGAGAATGGAAGTTTCGCGGATTCCTTCGGTGGATATTACACGCCGTTTAGATTTCTTGCGTAATTATCAACACATGTGTTCCGAACAACTCATATCGCAAGCGTTGCCGTTGTTGTTTTTGTCTCAATTTAAGGATATTGACCAGCAGGAATCCGAAAGAATAAGAAGAAATGTGCAGGAAACTATTCGAACGCTTTATGGAAGACAATTGCATAATGGCGGTATCGTATCTTGGCCCGGACAAAGTTCTGCCCACGATTGGACAACAAGTTATGCCGGAGTTTTCTTTGCATTGGCAAGAGAAAAAGGCTATGAAGTGAACGATGGTGTGATGAACAGATGGAGAAATTTTCAACGTCGTGAAACTCAAAATTGGCGTCGAAGCACGGCAAATAATTTCCATTCCCGTCAATCGGAGTTTTTGCAGGCTTTCCGTCTGTATTCGTTGGCATTGGCGGGCTCTGCGGAATTGGGTGCAATGAACCGTATGAAAGAAATGAGCAATCTTTCGACCCAAGCACGTTGGCAATTGGCAGCCGCTTACGCCGTTGACGGACGAAGAAATATAGCACAAGAACTGATCTTTAACGTGCCGACTACGGTAGAAAATTATTCCGGCGGTTTAACGTTTGGCTCACGAGACCGTGACGAAGCCATGATATTGAAAACCATGATATTGATTGGCGATATGCAAAATGCTTTCCTACAAGCACAACGAGTATCGCAAAACTTGTCGAGAGAGAACCGTTTCAGCACACAATCCACCGCTTTTGCGATGGTGGCAATGGGCATGCTTGCCGAGCAAACGTCCGGCAGAATCGAATACAGTTGGACGCTCAATGGCAGAAGGCAAAACGATGTAAGTTCGGCAAGAACCATTTTCCAAACGGACTTGCCCAGAAATGCAAGCGGAAACATATCGTTTACAAACACCGGCACAGGCATGTTGTACGTCAATGTAGTATCAAGATCGCAACCGATAAGAGACACATTGCCCGAAATAGCCAACAACCTGCGTATCAATGTCGCTTACACCGACTTAAACGGAAATCCTATTGACGTTCAAACGTTGAGACAAGGCACGGACTTTATCGCCGAAGTAAGGGTAACCAACATCAGCCCTATGAACGATTTTACCGATTTGGCATTGACGCACATTATACCTTCCGGTTGGGAAATTTTCAACGAACGTATGATTGGCGACGAAAATACTGCCGGAACAAGAACCGCATTTACCTACCAAGATATCCGCGACGACAGAGTTCTGACCTATTTCGACCTGCGGAGAAACCAGTCAATAACAGTCAGAGTGCGTTTGAATGCCTCTTATGTTGGTTCGTTTGTATTGCCTGCAATTCAGGTTGAGGCTATGTATGACACCTCTGCTTATGGTAAGACTCGGGCGGGTAGGGTTCGGGTTGTTAGGTAGGTTTTGGAAGGTAGATTTGTGTAAGAAGTCTGTGTATTCGGGAGTTAGGCACAATGTTCAGCACCTACAAATTTCACAATAAAAATGATAACAAAATGGAAACGTCGAATATTATAGCATTAACACTGGGAGGAATAGGATTTGTTATTTCAATTGCTGGATTAATCGTAACCCCAATTCTTAATCTCAAGTCAAAAAGGTTAGAAAGAAGGCTGGAATGTAGATTTAGATTATTTCAGAAAATATTAGAGTTGTGGGAGTTTACTCACAATAAACAAATTTTCGACGACGATTTTTTATCTCTGATGCAAGAAATAAACAAATTAATTCAACTGTACGGATACGATAATGAAATTAAGTCATTTAGGAAGTTGTCGGATTGTTACAATTACTTTACGAAACAGCAAAATGAAGATAGCAGACAAAAACTTAAAGTGCAATTTGAGACTTTTTTTGCTATTTCGTTCAATACATACAGAAAAGAAATAATTTTAGATAAATTGACAGATAAACAAGAGATTGTCAATACTGTGTCATAGAAAACTATCCCGCTACTGTCGATTTAAGGTCATTAAGTTAAGAAATAGTTCAATGAAAATCACCGCCCTGAAAGGGCAAAATACATCAGCACAGGGCAACGCCCTATGAACAAAATGCCACCCACCCCTGTTCGGCTGAGGCTTCACGCCTCAGTCGAACCTATGCAAACAGGCTTTGCCTGCGACAAGCAACCCGCTAGTGCCGATTTGTAATCGCTACCATACAGCAAAACAATCTACCAACACTAAATATAGTTTTGAGATAACCAAAAAAAATCGTATCTTTGTGCATTCAAAAAACAGATTAGGAAAATGGAAAATAAAACAGTAGATAAAGCAACAAGCGACAAGATAAGTTTTATGACCTACATTGTGCCTGCATTTGCGGATGCTTACAAAATGAATGTTCAAGATGCTTTTTTCTATTTGAAAAAATTTGGCGGTTGGGATTTTCTGAACGAGCATTGGTGGGCATTGCATACCGATAGCACGTTTTACGCAGTTCGAGATTTATATGAAATTTGCTATGAAAACGGAGGTTTACGATGATTGTTTATCACGGAAGTTATGCTGAAATAAAGCAAATAGATTTGAGCAAATGCGAGCCTTACAGAGATTTCGGACAAGGTTTTTATGTGACAAAATATAGACATCACGCAGAAAGTTGGGCAAAAAGAAAAAGTCGTTTCAAACATAGTGGTTTTGTTACTGAATATGAATTTTATTACAGCGAATTAGTAACGAGGAAATGTAAAATAATACGATTTGAGGACTACAACGAGGAATGGCTTGATTTCGTAGTAATAAATCGCAACGACAAAAATCCATTACCAACTCACGATTACGATATTGTGGAAGGTCCAGTGGCAGACGATAAAGTGCAAAACAGAATAGAGGATTATCTAAACAGAGAAATTACAAAAAATGATTTTTTAGAGGAGTTGAAATGGCACGAAAAAACACATCAAATCTGTTTTTGCACCGTTGCATCGTTGCAATTTCTAAAACAAATAGATAACGGAAAAATAGTTTCGAAATTTTTACATATTGGTGAGCCAATCGTTGAAAGACTTGTAGCCGATTTTAATCTTGACGAAAAAACAGCAACGGACAAATTCTTTTCTTCCAACACGTTTTCGAAACTTGCGGACACTTCCAACAAATTTTACGAAAAAGATTGGACTGAAATATATGATTTGTTGTTGCACGAGTTGAGTTTGTAGATGACACTGCCTACACTTGCATAGCCGTTGCACGCCCCCCGCTGTTGCCGATTTGTAATCGCCAACATACAGCAAAGCAAACAAAATATTAAAACTTGCGAAATTTGCAAGTTTTGATATTTTATCGTATTTTTGGGTAGTTGAATTTACTAACACTAAAATAGTTTTGAGATAACCAAAAAAAATCGTATCTTTGCATTATCAATTCAAAAATACTACGCTATGGTACTGATAAATAGTGCAGAATTCGCAACACACCAAGACAAATATTTCAATTTGGCTATGGACAGCGAAGTTCACATCAAGAGAGGAGCGGGTATGTTTCGACTTGTTTATGAACCGATCATAGAAGAACAGCCTATTTTAGAGCCTGACGAAGATTTTTACAGGGCAATAACGATGGATGAATTCAAGCAAAAAGTGCTTGTAATGGTTGATAAGTTAGACAAAAAATACGCTAAAAAATGAAAGTAATCATATTGCCCGAAGTATATGATTATTTTGAAAAACTTGTGGAAACCCTTTATCAAAGGGAATACTTTGGCTTCCATGACTCCTCGTTCAATTATGTAATGGGATTAGTAGAAGAAATTGAAAATAATTTACCAAAACTTGGTTTAAAGGACAAAAAGTAGGCTGCTTAGAGTTCGGGTCTCATTTATAAATCCAGTGTTTGTTAATTGTTTGGGCATAAAAATGGTTAAAAAAATTGATGTTTTTTTAACCATTTTTTTTGAATCTTAGCAAAGCCTTGTGTTGTCAATGCTTTTGGACGATCATAGCCTACTTTTTGTCCTTTAAACCCAAAACTTCAACACAAACGTGCTACCAAATTTTTCGATCAATACGGAAAAAGTATGTTTTACGCCTCTTTCCGAAAAAACAAGCAAACGGAATGGTATGCCTTTTTCTCAAAATACAACGAAAACGGAAATATATTTTATTTAGTGCGACACATTGCCAATAATCATACTGTTGCCCAGTATCTATAGTTTAAACAAAAAAATAACAGGTAAAACAAATTAGAAATATATTATTTCAATAATTTTTCGTACCTTTGCAGAAATTTAGTTAATGTCGGAATTTGAAGCCATATTACCTTTAAAAGTTGAAGGTGTTGTTGAATTGTTGATAATAGAGCATAAAATGCTGTTTCAAGATGCGTTGGAATACCTTTACTCCTCACAACTTTACGCACTTTTGGAGCAAGAAGAAACTAAAATGTGGTATTACAGTCCTCAGATGTTAGTACATTTGCTCGAGACCGAAAAAAACACCGGAACATTAGAACTACCGCAATAAATGGAAAACGACAGCAAAATATACAAATTCATCATTTTTTGTTTAGAACATTACAGACATTTCCGAAACATTACGGCAATGGATACGCTCTCGATATTTCGCAAAACGGGCGTATTTCAGTATCTTGCAGACGGCTACGATGTCTTGCACACCCAAAGCAGAGATTATTTAGTTCGCGATATTGACGATTTTATTCTTACCCATTCTTCGAAATGAAACTTTATCACGGAAGTACGGACATAGTAGAACAACCAAAGATTATTAAAGGCGATAAGTTTTTGGATTTCGGTTTTGGTTTTTATACGACAACTAACGAAGAGCAGGCTTTACGTTGGGCAAAAATCAAGAAAAAACGGACTAAAAACGAAAAGTCGTATTTGAATATCTACGAAATGAACGATACAGTTCTTTTTGAAAAATTGTTTTCTGTTTTGCAGTTTGATGAGCCAAGTCGAGAATGGTTGGAATTTGTTATCGCTAACAGACGAGGAGCAATCACACACAACCACGATTTCGTGAAAGGTCCTGTTGCAAATGATACGCTTTACCGCACGTTTACACTGTACGAGTCGGGCGTTTTAACGTTGCAGGAAACAATCAATCGCCTAAAAGTTCACGAACTTTTCGACCAACTTTCGTTTCATACCGAAAAAGCATTGGCGAATTTGAAGTTTGTAGAATCAGAAGAGATAAATTAATTCCCGCCGGTGCAGATTTGTAGTGGCAGTAATTGTGAAACACAAACTAAAAAATATCAACAAAAAAAAAGCAATCCTCCTCCTGATTGCTCTCTCGCTTGTTGTAGCCTATATTTTCTGCCTTCCCCGACAACTTTTTGATGTGCCTTATGCTACCGTTGTAACAGACAGAAACGGCGAACTCCTTGGTGCTCGAATTGCCGCCGACGGACAATGGCGATTTCCGGAAACTGACACTGTGCCGGAGAAATTCAAGATTAGCATAATGATGTTTGAAGATAGATTTTTTCGATACCATTTTGGCGTTAATCCGTTGGCAATCGGACGAGCACTCATTCAAAACATAAGAGCAAGACGGGTTGTGAGCGGTGGAAGTACGCTGACCATGCAAGTTATTCGTTTGTCGAGAAATAGAGATAGAACTGTCCGCGAAAAAATTATCGAAATGATTTTGGCAACACGCCTCGAATTTCGTTATTCCAAAGACAGGATATTGGCGTTGTACGCTTCTCACGCTCCTTTTGGCGGAAATGTGGTTGGAATTGATGCGGCTTCTTGGCGGTATTTTGGTCATGCGTCGCACCAACTTTCGTGGGCAGAAGCGGCAACTTTGGCTGTTTTGCCCAACAGACCTGCTATGTTGCATTTGGCTCGAAATAGAGAGGATTTATTGAAACAAAGAAATCGGTTGTTGAGAAGATTGCACGACAACGGACACATTAGCAAAATGACGTATGAATTGGCATTGGCAGAAAGATTGCCTTCCGCGCCGTTGCCGCTACCGCAAATTGCCCCACACTTAGTTACGCATTTCCACATAAATAATAGAGGGCAATACTCGGTCTCGACCATTGATATAAATATGCAAAGGCGTGTTGAAGACTTGCTCGACCGTTGGCACGTTACGTTGGTTCAGAGTGATATACGAAATATCGCAGCCATAGTTATTGATGTGAGAACAAATGAAGTGCTGGTGTATTGCGGAAACGTGCGTTTTCACGAAACCGGTTCGAGTAATCAAGTAGACATTATTCAGGCAGATAGAAGTCCGGGTAGTACACTCAAACCCATTTTGTATTATGCAATGTTACAAGAAGGCAAGATCCTTCCTCATACGCTGATACCCGATATTCCTACGAATATCGGTGGTTTTGCACCTCGAAATTTTAACCTGAGATTTGCAGGAGCAGTTCCGGCATCGACAGCCGTTTCGAGGTCGCTCAATGTCCCATTGGTACACATGTTGCGCGAATACAGCGTACCGAAATTTTATGATTTTTTGAAAGATCGCAACATACTGGAACTACCACAACCGGCTTCTCATTACGGATTGTCGTTGATTTTGGGAGGTGCGGAAGCGAGGTTGGGACATTTGGCAAACGCTTATTCCAACATGGCACGAGCATTGTTGGGACTTGGAAGTACGCCATATTCATTGTTGCTGAATGATGCAAGGCAAGGGAGACCGAGAAATGATTTCCAAGCCGGTGCTGTTTGGCAGGTTTTTGAAGCATTGAAAGAAGTAAATCGACCCGAAGAAATAGATTGGCGCAGCCTTCCAACCATGCAACGAGTAGCGTGGAAAACAGGAACAAGTTACGGCTTTCGCGATGCGTGGGCAATAGGTGTAACGCCAAATTTTGTCGTTGGTGTTTGGGTGGGAAATGCTTCGGGCGAGGGGAGACCCAATCTCACCGGGGCACGAGTTGCCGGACCGATTATGTTCAACATTTTCGATATGTTGCCTGCCTCAGATTGGTTTGAGAAACCGTATGGCGATTTTGTAGAAGCAGAAATATGCCGTCTTTCCGGACATTTGAGAGGTCGTTTTTGCGAAGTTGTCGATACTGTGCTTATTCTTCCCAGGGGATTGCGTACAGATGCTTGTCCGTATCATATTCGAGTGAACTTAACGCCTGACGAAAGGTATCGCGTTTTTGAAAATTGTATTGGTGTTATTGCCACTGTACAGCGAAGTTGGTTTGTGCTACCGCCGACTTGGGCATGGTTTTACAGACAACACAACCCCGATTATAGGGTACTACCGGCTTTTAAACCGGGTTGCGGACAAGGCTCTTCCCGCCCAATGCAGTTTATTTATCCACAAAACAACAATGCACGCATAAGGTTACCGCGACAACTTGATGGAACAAGGGCAAAGTTGACACTCGAATTGGCTCATAACGACAGGAGTGCAGTTGTTTTTTGGCACATAAACGATGAGTATATCGGCTATACAAGAAACTTCCATACGTTATCCATCAATCCGTCGCCGGGCAGACACAGCATTACCGTTGTTGATCAGGAGGGAAATACGATTTCCACTACGATAGAAATTGAAGAGTAGGGGCGAAGCATGCCTCGCCTTACAACAATTTTTCTTTCAAAAATTTCCCCGTAATCGAAGTTTTGCACTTCACCAATTGTTCGGGCGTGCCCTCGAACACAATGTGTCCGCCATGAATTCCACCTTCGGGACCTATGTCGATAACATGATCGGCACACTTGATTAAATCGAGATGATGTTCAATCACAATAATCGTGTGTCCCTTGTCTATCAAGGCATCAAACGATTCTTTCAATTTGTGGATATCGTGAAAATGCAATCCTGTTGTGGGTTCGTCAAAAATAAAAAGTGTAGGTTTGTCGGTTACGCCTTTGGTCAGAAAATAAGCCAATTTCACGCGTTGTGCTTCTCCGCCGGACAAGGAATTTGATGATTGTCCAAGTTTCAGATAACCTAATCCAACATCTTGTAGCGGCTTTAACTTCGCTACGATGTTGTTTTCGGTTGTGGATTTAACTGTTTGGTGCGGGATGCGAGGTGCGTTTATGTCGTCATTGCGGGCTTGACCCGCAATCCCATAGCAAGGGGATTCCTGCTTTCGCAGGAATGACGGTTGAACCTCGTGCCTGAAAAATTCCAACGCCTCATCAACGGTCATATCCAAAATTTCAGAGATGTTTTTGTCGTGATATTTCACCTCTAAAACCTCCTCTTTGAAGCGTGTGCCGTGACATTCTTCGCAAACCAAATAAACATCTGCCATGAATTGCATTTCAACTTTGATTTGCCCTTCGCCTTGACATGTTTCGCAACGTCCGCCCTCAACATTGAACGAGAAAAATCCGGGCTTATAATTACGACTTTTTGCCAACGGCTGATTAGCAAATAAACTTCGAATATCGTCAAACGCTTTCACGTATGTTGCCGGATTTGAACGGCTGGAGCGACCTATCGGATTTTGATCAACCATTTCTACATCTGCAATGCGATGATAATCGCCCAAAATTTTGTGATATTTTCCGTGTGTGTCGCCATATCCACCAAAGATTTTTTTCAACGCAGGATACAGTGTTTGCTTGACTAACGTAGTCTTTCCGGAGCCACTAACGCCTGTAACCAGCGTTAAAATTCCAAGTGGAAACTTAACGGTTAAATTCTGCAAATTGTGCTCGCATGCACCTTTTAGTTCGATGTAATCTGTCCATTTCCTGCGAAAGGTTGGAGTGTCGATACTCCGAATACCCTGCAAGTACTCACACGTGAGTGACGTCATCCCGAGCGAAGTCGAGGGATCTCCTTGCTTCTTGGGGATGTCTCGACTACGCTCGACATGACGGTTTTGCTTACAATCCGTGATTTTTCCTTGAAACACGACTTGCCCCCCGTGAACTCCTGCCAAAGGACCAATATCTATAATTTCATCGGCAGCCCGGATAATCTCCTCGTCGTGCTCAACCACAATTACAGAGTTGCCTAAATCACGGAGTTGTTTCAAAACGTGAATCAATCGCTCGGTATCTCGGCTGTGCAAACCAATACTCGGTTCATCCAAAATATACATGGAACCAACGAGTGCAGAGCCTAATGATGTCGCAAGGTTGATGCGTTGTGCCTCGCCACCCGACAAAGAATTTGAAAGGCGGTTTAAGGTCAAATAATTCAGTCCGACATCCATCAAAAACTGCAAGCGACTGTTGATTTCTTGTAGAATGCGCTTTGCAATCACAGCCTCATCTTTGGGCAGTTTAAGTTTGTTGAAAAATGTTTGCAATTCGTCAATCGGCATCAGCACTAACTCCTGAATATTTTTTCCACCGACTTTCACATAACCTGCGTCTTTTCTCAACCGTGTGCCTCTACAATCGGGACATAGCGTTTTTCCCCGATAACGTGCCAACATCACACGATATTGTATTTTATGTGTCTGCGTTTCAATCCATTTGAATAAATCATGAATGCCTTCGAAATATTTATTGCCATCCCAGAGTAACTTTTTTTGTTCCGTTGTGAGTTGGTTGTAAGGCTTGTGAATAGGGAATTTCAAACGTTCGGCATTAGCAATTAAATGACGTTTTGCTTCGCCCATTTTTTCGCCACGCCAAATTGCAATTGCATCTTCGTACACGGAAAGCGTTGGATTCGGCACGACTAAATCTTCGCTAATACCGATTACCGAGCCGTAGCCTTCGCATGTCGTGCAAGCACCGTAAGGATTATTGAAACTGAAAAAACTTTCGTTTGGTTTCTCAAAGGTCATTCCGTCAAGTTCGAAACGGTTGGAAAATTCCAACATATTTCCGTCAATGATTTGCACGAAGCATGTTCCGTTTCCCTCGTGATATGCGGTTTGTATTGAATCGAACACGCGGGAATACAGGTCAGAATCGTCCTGCTTGATGGTCAGGCGATCAACCAATAGCTTGTAATCCGTCATTCCGAGCGAAGTCGAGGAATCTCCCTGCTTCTTGGGGATGTCTCGACTTCGCTTCGCTTCGCTCGACATGACGGACAAATCGTCAATGCTAATAATTTCCTCAAACCCTTTTTTGCTAAATTTTCCCAATCGTGAAAATCCCATTTGCTGTAACACTTGTAATTGCTCAACTTCCGTGCGATTCTCCTTGATGAGAAGCGGTGCAAAAATCATGATTTTGGTGTCGTTTGGCAAAGCGGTAACTTCATCAGCGACATTGCTTACACTGTCGCGCGTAACTTCCTTGCCGGAAATAGGCGAAAACGTGTGCCCTGCTCGTGCAAAAAGAAGTTTGATGTATTCGTAGATTTCTGTGGATGTTCCAACCGTTGAACGGGGATTGCGATTTGCTGATTTTTGTTCAATGGCGATCGCCGGTGAGATGCCGGAAATATCATCCACTTCGGGTTTGCTCATTTTTCCCAAAAACTGACGTGCGTAAGCCGACAGCGATTCCACATAACGCCTTTGCCCTTCCGCATAAAGTGTGTCAAATGCTAATGATGACTTGCCAGACCCCGATAATCCCGTGATGACAACCAACCGATTTCGAGGGATTTCAACGGTAACATTTTTCAGATTATTGACACGTGCGCCTCGGATTTGTATGTTCTTTTTGTTCGGCATAAGGGTTGCAAAGATACGGAATTTAATTGAGAATTGAAAATTGAGAATGGAGATTTTTTTTTGCTATGTTCAAAATTTTTTCGTGCTTTTGTATGTTTTTTCAAAAGTTACCAACAAAACCGCCAATTTGCTAACAATTTTATACGAAAATCGGGATTTTTGCGTTATATATGGTAGGAACCTAAAACACGCGTACGGATTTCGGTACTATTCAAAAACAATAAAGCATACTACAACCACGAAATCAATGTCATCAAATAAAAAAACCTCTCTTGCTGCAGAAGTTCCAATGGTTCTTCAATGCCCACACAAAAAAGGTTGTTTTACTTTGCAAAGTTACAACATTTTTTTGAAAAAACCAAATTTTTTCGTATCTTTGCAAAAAAATAAACAAAACACACAAACCCATGAAAAAACTAATTATTATTGCTTTGGCAGCCCTTGCACTTATGACAAGTTGTGACCCCAATGCAAGAAATCCATTCTTTGCAGAAACTTGGAACACACCTTTTGGTACTCCGCCGTTTGATCAAATCAGAACCGCACATTACATGCCTGCTTTCTTGGAAGGTATGAGGCGTCACAATGCCGAAATTGAGGCTATTATCAACAATTCGGAAGCACCTACTTTCGAAAATACAATTGTTGCTTTTGAGGCATCGGGTTTATTCCTCGAAAGAGTGGAGCTGACATTTAGAAACTTCATTCGTACAGATCGCAATGCAGGACTTACGGAAGTTGAAAGGGAAATTCTACCAATGCTTTCATCACACTTCGACCGGATTTCTATGAATGCGGAATTGTTCGAACGCATCAGGTATGTTTATGAAAACGAACGCGGCCAACTTTATGGAGAGGATGAGAGATTGCTCTACATCATGCACAGAAATTTTGTTCGCGGAGGTGCAATGCTTGATGAAGCATCACAAGCAAGGTTGAAAGAAATCAACGAAGAATTGACAAATTTAACTTCGCAATTCAACTCGAATGTGATGGCAGAGCAAAACGCATTTTATTTACACATTACAGACGAAGCACAATTATCAGGACTTCCTCCGGCAGTTGTTGCAGCAGCAGCGGCTTTGGCAGAAAGAGAAGGAAAAGAGGGTTGGTTGTGGCTATCACTCCAAAGGTCAGTATTTACACCTCTTTTAACGTTTTTAGACTGCCGTGATTTACGCTACAAAGTATGGAGTGCGTATGTAAATAAAGGAACTCATGACAATGAGTTTAACAATGAGGGGGTCGCTACAAATATCGCTAACCTTCGATTGGAAAAAGCACAATTGTTTGGGTACGAAACTGCCGGTGCTTTTATTTTGGGAACTACTACTGCGAGATATGTAGAAACCGTCCAACAATTTCTGACAGACCTTTGGATACCAACACAGCGTATGTTTAACCGTGAAGCAAGAATGCTTCAAGACATGATTTATGCGAGAGGTGGCGACTTTGAGCTTCAGCCGTGGGATTGGCGTTATTATGCTGAAATCGTCAGACAAGTAGATTTCGGTTTCGATGAAACTGCATTTCGCGAGTATCTAAAATTGGAGAATGTAATTAACGCCGCTTTCGACCTAACTACACGGCTTTGGGGCGTAACGTGGGAAGAGCGTTTTGATATTCCAAAATTCAATCCTGAAAACAGAGTTTGGCTCATGAGAGATTACGATGGAACAGAACTGGGAATTCTTTTTGCCGACTATCATCCTCGTCCGAGCAAGCAAGGTGGTGCATGGATGGGGTATTTCCGTCAGCAATCCGGTTGGCCACATAATAATGTGTTGCCGGTAGTTTTGAACATAAGTAATTATACTGCTCCGTCCGGTGATCAACCTGCATTGTTGTCGATTGACGAAGCTAATACGTTGTTTCACGAGATTGGACATGCGTTACACATGTTGTTCAGCAGAACATACTATCGCAGTTTGTCAGGTACAAATGTGAAGCTTGACTTTGTTGAAATGCCGTCGTCTCTTATGGAAAACTGGGCATTCGAACCTGAATTCTTGAGAACATTTGCAAAGCATTATAGAACAGGCGAGGTGGTTTCAGATGAAATGATTGAACAAATGCAAAGAGCAGCCATATTCAATATGGGCTTTATCACAGGAGAATTTTTGGCCTCTGCGTGGGTGGATTTCTTTTGGTACACAGTAACCGAACCAATTACGAAAGGAGCTGTAGAGTTTGAATTAGCAGCAATGGCACATCCGTTGGTAAATTTAGCACCGCAATTGAAGCCAAGACACCGTTCGACTTACTTCTTGCATATTTTTAGTAGTATGTACCATATGGGTTATTACAGCTATTATTGGTGTGAGGTTCTTGATGCGGACATTTTCCAAGCCTTTGTTGAGTCAGGCGATTTATTTAACAGAGAAGTGGCGGCAGGTGTCCGAAGAATGTTTGAACAAGGTGGAACTGTTGATCCTGCTGATATTTTTAGAGAATTTAGAGGTAGAGACCCGAGACCTGAACCGTTCTTGAGACGACGCGGGTTGTTGTAACATCAAAAATCAAATAAATACCAATACAAACCATGAAAAAGTTAATCATCATTGCTTTGGCAGCATTCGCACTTATGACAAGTTGTAACCCTAATGCAAACAATCCGTTTTTTGCGGAAACTTGGGATACGCCTTTTGGTGTTCCGCCATTTAATCAAATTCGAGCACAGCATTACATGCCTGCTTTTTTGGAAGGCATGAGACGCCACAACGCCGAAATCGAGGCTATCGTGAACAATCCGGAAGCACCGACTTTCCAAAATACAGTTGTTGCCCTTGAAGCCTCAGGACAATTCCTTCAAAGGGTAAGTTTGACATTTATGAACATTATTCTCTCCGAGCGTACCGAGCAACTCACGCAAATTGAAGTAGAAATTATGCCGATGCTTTCAGCACATTCTGATCAAGTTTCTATGAATCCGGAACTGTTTGAACGTATCAGAATTGTTCATGAGAATGAACGCTCGCAACTTCAAGGCGAAGATTTAATGTTGCTTGACATTATGTACAGAAACTTTGTTCGTGGAGGTGCACTGCTTGCTGAAGGACCTCAAGCAAGACTGAAAGAAATCAACGCAGAATTATCAGGTATAGTTACGCAATTCAACGCGAATGTGTTGGCAGATCAAAATGCGTTTTATTTACACATTACAGATGAAGCACAATTATCAGGACTTCCTGCGGCAGTTGTTGCAGCAGCAGCGGCTTTGGCAGAAAGAGAAGGAAAAGAAGGCTGGTTGTGGCAATCGCTCCAAAGATCAGTATTTACACCGCTTTTGACGTTTTTAGATTGCCGTGATTTGCGTTACAAAGTGTGGAGTGCTTATGTGAATGTTGGTAACAACGGCAACGATAACGACAACAATGAAATTATTGTAAGAATTGCAAATCTGGAGTTAGAGAGAGCACAGTTGTTCGGTCACGAAACAGCTGGCTCATTCATTTTGGAAACAAGTATGGCAGGCGATGTGGAAACTGTGAGAAATTTTATTCAAAGTCTTTGGGAGCCTACAATGCGTGTATTTGCTCGTGAAACAATCGCACTTCAACAAATGGCAGATTCGAGAGGCGGTAATTTCCAAATTGAGCCTTGGGATTGGCGTTACTATGCAGAAATCGTTAAACAAATAAATTACGATTTCGACGAGACTGCATTCCGCGAGTATTTGAAATTGGAAAACGTAATTCAAGCGGCCTTCGATCTAACCACAAAACTTTGGGGTGTAACTTGGGAAGAACGTAACGATATTCCAAAATTCAATCCTGAAAATAGAGTTTGGCTTATGAGAGATTACGATGGATCAGAATTGGGAGTTTTCTTTGCTGATTATCATCCTCGTGCGAGCAAACAGGGCGGTGCGTGGATGTGGTTTTTCCGTCCGCAATCCGGTTGGCCTGATAATAACGTTTTGCCGATTGTTACAAATGTAAGTAGTTATACGGCTCCTTCGGGCGACCGACCTGCGTTGTTGTCGATTGACGAAACTAACACGTTGTTCCACGAAATTGGACATGCGTTGCACATGTTGTTCAGCAGAACAAATTATCGCAGTTTAGCAGGAACTAACGTAAAAAGAGATTTTGTTGAAATGCCATCATCTGTTATGGAAAATTGGGCATTCCATCCGGAATTTTTGAGAACTTATGCCAGACATTACAGAACGGGCGAAGTTATTCCTGATGAGCTCATCGAACAAATGTTAAGATCGCGCAGTTTCAATCAAGGTTTTATTCAAGGTGAATTTTTAGCTTCTGCATGGGTAGATTATTTTTGGTACACCATTACGGAACCGATCACGGTTGGTGGTGTAGAATTTGAATTAGAAGCAATGAGAAGAGTAGGCTTGCCGAGAGAATTGAAACCAAGACACCGTTCGACTTACTTCTTACATATTTTCAGTCTCAACTATGCCATGGGCTATTACAGCTACCGCTGGGCGGAAGTTTTGGATGCGGATATTTTCGAAGCGTTTGTTGAATCCGGCGATATCTTTAATCCGATTTATGCACGCAAACTTCGTGAAGTTTTTGCAGCCGGTGGAACGGTTGAACCTGCCGAACTTTTCAGACAGTTCAGAGGTAGAGACCCTATACCGACACCATTTTTGAGAAGTCGCGGATTATTGTAAAACAGTAAAAAAAACACAAATCATGAAAAAATTAATCATTATCGCTTTAGCAGCCTTTGCACTTATGACAAGTTGCAATCCTAACGCAAACAACCCGTTTTTTGCGGAAACTTGGAATACCCCTTTTGGTACTCCTCCGTTTGACCAAATCAGAACCGCACATTACATGCCTGCCTTCTTGGAAGGTATGAGACGTCACAACGCCGAAATCGAGGCTATTATTAACAATCCGGAAGCACCGACTTTCCAAAACACAGTCGTCGCTTTCGAAGCATCAGGCATGTTCCTTGAAAGAGTGAATCTGGTATTTGTAAACGTCCTTCGCACCGAACGATACGAAGGACTTACAGAAATTGAAAGGGAAATCATGCCGATGCTTACGGCACATTTTGACCAAGTTTCGATGAATCCGGAATTGTTTGAACGCATTAAATTCGTCTATGAAAATGAACGCGACCAACTAGAAGGAGAAAACGCAAGATTGCTTTACATCATGCACAGAAATTTTGTTCGTGGTGGTGCAAATCTTAGTGAAGCAGATCAGGCTCAACTGAAAGCAATCAATGACGAATTAACACGTTTGATTTCGCAATTCAACGCAAATGTGTTGGCAGAGCAAAATGCATTTTATTTGCACATTACAGACGAAGCACAATTATCAGGACTTCCGGCGACAGTTGTCGCAGCGGCAGCCGACTTGGCAGCAAGAGAAGGTAAAGAAGGCTGGTTGTGGAGATCACTTCAACGTTCAGTGTTTACACCTCTGTTAACGTTTTTAGACTGCCGTGACCTACGCTACAAAGTATGGAGTGCGTACGTAAATAAAGGAACTCATGATAACGAATTTAACAACGAATGGGTCGCTACAGGTATCGCTAATCTTCGCTTGCAAAGAGCACAATTATTTGGTCACGAAACAGCAGGTTCTTTCATCGTGGAAACCTATATGGCGGGAACTACACAAACCGTGAGAGAATTTTTGGAGAGCATTTGGACTCCAACACAAGTTCAGTTTGCTCGCGAAGCAAGAGAGCTTCAAAGAATGATCGATGCCAGGGGTGGAAATTTCGCCCTTGAACCATGGGATTGGCGCTATTATGCAGAGTTAGTCAGGCAAGAAAAATACAATTTCGATGAGACCGCTTTCCGCGAATACCTAAAATTGGAAAATGTGATTAATGCAGCATTTGATTTAACCACAAGACTTTGGGGCGTAACCTGGGAAGAGCGTTTCGATATTCCGAAATTCAATCCTGAAAACAGAATTTGGTTGATGAGAGATTACGATGGAACAGAGTTGGGAATTCTTTTTGCCGATTATCACCCTCGTGCGAGCAAGCGTGGTGGTGCCTGGATGTCGTCTTTCCGTCAGCAATCCGGATATCCGGGTGGTAGAGTGTTGCCGATAGTTTTGAATATAAGCAACTATACTGCTCCTTCCGGCGATCAGCCTGCGTTGTTGTCAATTGACGAAGTTAATACGTTATTTCACGAACTTGGACACGCACTACACATGCTGTTGAGTAAAACACAATTCCGCAGTTTGTCGGGAACCAATGTGAAGCTTGATTTTGTTGAAATGCCTTCAGAACTTATGGAAAATTGGGCATTTCATCCGGAATTTTTGAGAACGTACGCGAGACATTACAGAACAGGAGAGGTAATTTCAGATGAATTGATTGAAACAATGCTAAGAGCGAGAACATTTAACCAAGGATTTATCACAGGAGAATACATGGCTTCAGCATGGTTAGATTATTTTTGGTACACACAAACCGAAGAAATCACGGTGGGTGCTGTAGAATTTGAATTAGCAGCCATGAGGAAGGTGAATTTACCACGTGAATTAAAGCCAAGACATCGTTCGACTTATTTCTTACATATCTTCAGTGGAATGTACGCTATGGGTTATTATGTTTACCGTTGGGCGGAAGTTTTGGATGCGGATATATTCCAAGCGTTTGTTGAGTCCGGCGACATTTTCAATCAAGAATTGGCGGCAGGTGTTAGAAGAATTTTTGCTGCAGGCGGAACGGTTGATCCTTCCGAACTTTTCAGAGAGTTCAGAGGTAGAGATCCAAGGTCGGAACATTTTTTGAGACGGATTGGGTTGTTGTAAACAAAAAACATGTAGGGGTCGAAAATTTTCGACCCCTACATGTTTTTATTGTGTTTGCTCCATTCTGCCGATTCGTACCATGTTTGAACGCTTAAGGTTAAACGGAGTACTACCGAGATAAACGACCTTAGAGTGTTCTTTAAGAAGTTTATTGGTTAAAACATAGTCTTTGACATAATCCACAGCCTCGCCAACAGTTGCAAATTCAGGATATAAATACACCTCAACGCCCCAAATCAACGGCAATGTGCGAAGCAGCTCGGGCTTTGTTGTGAAAACAATAATTTTTGAATGAGTTGCACGGTGTGATGCAGCCAAACGCACAGGTGTACCACTGTTTGCAAAGACAATAATTGCAGCTGCTTCTATTTGCTTCGCTAAAGATGCGGCATTGTAGCAAATGGATTTTGTGAGATAACCGCCTCCTCGAGGCTCTTCAATAGGTGGTTGCAAAGGAAACTGAATCAAATGCTTGCTTTCTGTCCAAGTGATAATGTCTTGCATGGCTTGAACAGCTTCCACAGGAAATTCCCCAATAGAAGTTTCCGCACTCAACATCAAGGCATCGGCTCCGTCCAAAACAGCGTTGGCAACATCATTTGCTTCTGCACGGGTCGGCAAAAAGTTTGTAATCATACTTTCCATCATTTGCGTTGCAATGATAACCGGCTTTGCAGCTATAATGCATTTTCTAACGATCTCTTTTTGAAGTGTAGGAACTTTTTCAAACGAAATTTCTACGCCTAAATCGCCACGTGCAACCATTATACCATCACTTGCCTCAATAATTTCATCTAGATATTCTAAGGCTTCCGGTTTTTCAATTTTTGCAATGATTTCAATTTTTGCATTTCGACTTTCAATTTGTTTGCGAAGTTCGATAATATCTGTGTTTCGACGAACAAACGAAAGTCCAATCCAATCAATATCTTGGTCAATAGCAAACTGCAAATCTGCCAAATCTTTTTCGGTTAAAGAAGGTAAACTTACACGTGTATTCGGCAAATTTACGCCTTTTCGTGAACTCAAAATTCCGCCGTTGATAACCTTTGTAACAATTTCGTCTTTGCCGTTTGTTGATTCAACAGTCAATTTAATTTTTCCATCATCAACCAACACGGTGTCGCCGGGTTTTACACTTTTCGGAAGTTGGATATAATTCATGTATGCACGGGTTTCATCGCCTTCACATTCATTTGAAGTAAGAATGAATTCTTGACCGTTTTCCAACATCACACCGTTATTTTTCATCACACCAACGCGTAACTTCGGACCTTGTAAATCGCCCAAAATTACCAAGTTTTTACCTGTTTTTTCACGAACAGCTTTGATATTTTGAATGGCTTCGGCATGAGTTTCGTGTGTGTCGTGCGACAAATTCAATCGAAATACATCGACACCGGCTTGGGTGAGCTTGGTCAACATTTCTTCCGAACGGCTTGCCGGACCTACTGTTGCAACAATTTTTGCTTGAGATTCTTTACGGATATTCATAGATTTGAGATTTTCAGATATTCTTTTTGCAAAGATACGAAAAAAAATAGGAACACCAAAATGTTCCTATTTTTTTTGATCAGCAAAAACTATTCGCTTTTCTCGGCTTCAGACTCTGTCTCAGTCTCTGTTTCAGCTTTAGGCTCAGCTTCAACCGTAGGTTCGGCTTCAACTTCAACTTTAGTTTCTACTTCAACCTCAACTTTCGGCTCTTCAACTTTCGTTTCGGCCTTGGCCATTGCATTTTTCAAATTCGACAAAGCTTCGATGTCGCCTAACGTAGATTTCTCAACGTTTTCGTTCAATTTCTTCATCACTTGCTTTTGCTCATTTTCAGCAGATTTTGCTTCGCCTTCGGCTTTTGCTCTTTCGTTGGCTTGCTCTTCCTTGAAAATGTTGGTGTGTGAAACAATAATTTTTTTGCTCTCTTTGTTGAATTCAATCACTTTGAAGTCCAAAACTTCATCTTGTTTTGCTGTTCCACCCTCTTCTTTTTGAATGTGACGCATTGGTGCGAAAGCCTCAACACCATAAGGAAGTACAACAACGGCACCTTTATCGTTTGCCGACAAAACAGTCCCTTTATGTACAGAATCAATTGTGAACACTGTTTCGAACACATCCCATGGATTTTCTTCCAACTGCTTGTGTCCAAGGCTTAAACGACGATTTTCAACATCTACTTCAAGAACCACAACGTCGATTTTTTCGCCAACCTTTGTGAACTCCGCAGGATGTTTGATTTTCTTCGACCACGATAGATCCGAGATATGAATTAATCCGTCAACACCTTCTTCTAATTCTACAAAAATTCCAAAATTAGTGAAATTGCGAACAGTTGCCGTATGTTTCGAATTTACCGGATATTTTTCTGCAATTGCTGCCCATGGATCCGGAATCAGTTGTTTGATGCCAAGCGACATTTTACGCTCTTCGCGATCCAGTGTCAAAATCATAGCCTCTACTTCTTGACCGATTTTCAAGAAATCTTGAGCTGTACGCAAATGCTGTGACCACGACATTTCAGATACGTGAATCAAACCTTCAACACCCGGAATCACTTCGATAAATGCACCGTAATCTGCGATAACCACAACTTTTCCATTGATTTTATCACTAACATTCAAGTTCGTATCCAACGAATCCCACGGATGCGGAGTAAGTTGTTTCAAACCAAGTGCAATACGCTTTTTACCTTCATCGAAATCCAAAATTACGACATTAATTTTGTCATCCAATTTCACGATTTCTTCAGGATGATTGATACGTCCCCACGACAAATCCGTGATGTGAATCAAACCATCTACGCCGCCAAGGTCGATAAATACACCGTAAGATGTGATGTTTTTAACCACGCCTTCGAGCACTTGACCTTTTTCGAGTTTAGCAATAATTTCGCTTTTTTGAGCTTCGATTTCGTCTTCGATAAGTGCTTTATGCGACACAACCACATTCTTGTATTCGTGATTGATTTTAACCACCTTGAATTCCATAGTTTTGTCCACATACATATCGTAATCGCGAATAGGCTTAACGTCAATTTGCGAGCCCGGCAAGAATGCCTCAAGACCGAACACATCAACGATCAAACCACCTTTAGTGCGACTCTTCACGTAACCTGTAATGATTTCCTGAGTTTCGTGTGCCTGATTTACACGATCCCAAGACTTCAGAATACGTGCTTTTTTATGTGATAAAAGTAGTTGGCCGTGCGAATCTTCTTTACTTTCTACATAGACTTCCACTTTGTCGCCCGGCTTCAACTCCGGATTGTATCTAAATTCTGCAACAGGCACAATACCATCGGACTTAAAGCCGATGTTTATCACGACTTCACGATTGTTTTTTGCCACTACAGTACCCTCAACTACTTCTTGATCACCGATCTGACTAAGGGTTCTTTCGTAAGCCTCTTCAAGCGATTTGGCTACATCGGCGTTTAGGGTTGTTTTTTTCTTTCCAACTGCATCCCAGTCGAAGTCAATGTTGCCGGTTGTTGCATCACCTTTAATTTTCACAGTAGTTTGGGTCGGCTTTTCCTCTACCTGCTCTACATTTGCCGGTTCTGTTTGCTCTACGTGTGTCGGCTCTGTTTGCTCTACCTGTTCTACTTGTTCTGTTTGTTCTTCTTGTGTTACCTGCTCTGCATTTTCAGCCTGGGCTTCAGGGTTAACATTCATTTCTTCACTCATGTTTTTTTGTGTTTTTTGTAGATGAAAGCGAAACTTTCATCGGGTTAATACTTGATTTATTTGACACCTTTTTGTGTAAAGAATACAAAAAGGAGTGCAAAGGTACGAAAAAAAAATGGATTTTGAAAATAAAATTGCATATTTCAAAAAAAAGTTGTATCTTTGCACCCAAAATTACATCATAACATGGCAAAGAGAAAAGACAAGAAAGACAATTTACCGGTGAATACCGAACAAATGTTAGAAGATTCTGTGAGCAAACTTGAAACGTGGTATTATAAAAATCAAAAGCTTGTTACAGCATGTATAGCGATTGCCATTCTTGCGGTTGGAGGTTATTTCGGGTACAGATTCTTGTATCAAGAACCCCGCGAGAGACTAGCTCAAGAAGAAATGGTTTTTGCAGTAAACTTCTTTGGGATAGACTCGTTGGACTGGGCTCTAAACGGTCATGGTGTACACTGGGGATTTATTGATATTATTGATAATTTCAGAGGAACAAACGCTGCAAATCTGGCACACTTCCATGTTGGTGTGATTTTCATGAGAAAAGGTCAGTTTGAAGATGCACTTTACCATTTGAAAAGATTTAGATCCAACGATTTGATTTTGACTCCAATGGTAAGAGGCTTGATTGGCGATGCTTACGCAGAGTTGGGTAATTATAGCGAAGCACTCAGACAGTACGAAAGAGCCGTTTCTTCCCATGTCAATGATATGGTTACCCCAATGATTTTGATGAGAGCAGCTGCACTTGCTCATATTCAAGGCGATTATCAAAGAGCGTTGAGACACTACGAGCGTGTGCGTGCAGAGTTTATACGTTCAGTACCTGATATCGACAAGCATATTGCTTTGGTACGAGCAAAAATTAACCAATAAGTTTTTTATGGCAACTGCATTAAAAAACCTTTCGGAATACACTTCAAACGGGTTTGGCGATTTAAGTCAAACCCGTATTGGTATTGTGATTTCAGAATGGAATGATGAAATTACCAACGCTCTGTTTCAAGGTGCGATGGAGACCCTTATTAAGGAAGGTGTAAAAGAAAAAAACATTTTCGTGAAAACCGTTCCCGGAAGTTTTGAACTTACAATTGGAGCACAAAAGATGTTAGAAGAGTATAGTGGTTGGGGAGATAACTTTCTTGGACTTGATCCTAATCCTCACCCGAAAAAAACGAAGTTAGGTGCCGTAATTTGCCTGGGTTGCGTGATTCAAGGCGAAACACGACATTTTGATTTTATTTGCGAAGCCGTTGCGAATGGTATCACAAATGTGGGTATCAAATATAATAAACCTGTTATTTTTGGTGTTTTAACCACCGATAATATGGAGCAAGCCATTGCTCGCTCCGGCGGAGAACACGGCAATAAAGGTGTTGAGGCTGCGATTACTGCGTTGAAGATGTTATAGCCGTCATTGCGGAGCCGCAGGCGAAGCAATCCAGCCTGGATTCCTTCAGTCGCTTCACTCCTTCGGAATGACGGGCTTTCTGCACAGCCACAAGAATAAAAAATGAACGACACCAGAATTATTTTCATGGGAACCCCGCAAATTGCGGTGGCAAGTCTAAAAGCCCTTTTAGATGCAGGTCTTAACATCGTAGGTGTTGTAACAGCACCTGATAAACCCGCAGGACGTGGAAAGCAACTGCATCAATCCGATGTGAAGAAATTTGCATTGGAAAACAATTTACATTTGTTGCAACCGGAAAATCTGAAAAGTCCGGATTTTATTGACCAGCTGACTACATTGAATCCTGATTTGCAAGTTATTGTTGCATTTCGAATGTTGCCAAAAGTTGTTTGGAGCTTGCCGAGATTCGGCACATTTAATATGCACGCCTCTCTCCTACCCAATTATCGTGGTGCGGCACCGATCAATCATACCATTATCAACGGCGAAACAGAAAGCGGTGTAACAACATTTTTATTAAATGAAAACGTCGACGAAGGTGACATTTTATATCAAGAAAAAATCGCTCTTTCACCTGTAGAAACAGCCGAAACATTGCATGATAAACTAATGGAAATGGGTGCAAAATTAGTCGTAAAAACGGCACACGATTTATTGAGCGAAAGCATAAAACCTCAACCGCAAATTGTAGATATTTCAAAAAAAATACACCTTGCTCCAAAAATCTTTAAACAAGACTGTAAAATTGATTGGAAAAAAAATGCTATAGATATTGAACAGCTTATTCGAGGTCTATCGCCGTATCCGGCAGCATTCTCAAAGCTTACAGACGATTTATCCATAAAAATATTTGATGCCGAAATCGCACAATACAATAATGCAGGAACCCCCGCACAGATTCACACCGACGGAAAATCGCACGTCTATGTTTGCTGTGGCGACGGACAATGGCTTTCTTTGAAGTCGATACAACTTAGCGGTAAAAAGCGTTTGAATATTGAGGAGGTTCTAAAAGGCTTTGATTTCGGCAGATTTCGCTTTTTTGCGGTTTCAAACCCTTAAAAACAGCCAAAAAAGACGCTATTTATTAACAAAAAGCCAATTTATTAACAATTTTGCGATATTTTTTGCTTTTTGCTTGTTTATTAAGGAAAAAAGTTGTACATTTGCAGACGTAATTACAAGATAATTGTCAAACCCAAAAAACAATCCATTATGAACAAAGCACAATTAATTGATGCAATGGCAGCTTCTGCCAAGATCACAAAAGTAGATGCAAAGAAAGCATTAGATGGTTTCACTACAGCTGTAACAAAGGCCCTAAAAGCCGGCGATCGCGTAGCGTTGGTTGGTTTCGGTTCTTTCTCTGTTACTAAGCGTGCTGCACGCAAAGGTCGCAACCCACAAACCGGAAAAGTAATTTCTATCGCTGCGAAAAAAGTGGTAAAATTCAAAGCTGGTGCTGAATTGTCGAAGAAAGTGAAGTAATCTCATTTACTCAATTCAAAAAAATCCAACCCTTAAGGTTGGATTTTTTTTTGCCATTCAGCGATGATTTGTTCCGACATTCGAATGGAACGTGTAAACCATTCCAATAAAATATCAACACGTTCTTCCTCGGAAAGGTGCCAATTTACTGACGATTGACGGATTTTTTTTGTTAGCTCATACATGGAAATCGCAGCCGAAACCGAAATGTTGTAACTTTCCGTGAAGCCGTGCATGGGGATTTTCATGAAGTAATCGGCCTGCTCAATAACATCGTCGGAAAGTCCGGTTTGCTCTGTCCCGAAAAACAAGGCAATTTTGTGATCAATCGGAAGTTCTTCGAGAAAAAAGCCGTTTTTATGTGGCGTTGTTGCAACGATTTTGTAATCTTTTTTTCGTAGATTTTCTATCGCCTTCAATGTATTGTTTGTTTTCGGGGCGTTGTACTGAAAAATATCAAGCCATTTGTTTGCACCCAAAGCTATGTCGGGGTGAGTTTCGAACACGTAAGAATTTTCGATAACATGTACATCTTGCACACCCATACATTCGCACGAGCGCAGGACTGCACTTGCATTTTGTGACTGAAAAATATCTTCTAAAACAACGGTTAGGTGACGCGTGCGAGATTGAATAACTTGCTCAAATCTTTCGGCACGCCGTTTTTCTACAAATTGACGGAGATGTCGTACTAATGCTTGTTTATGCGATGTTGTGTTTCCGCCGATATATACAGACTGGCTATGCCGAGCCCTTTGGGGTTCAGCAGTCGGCATACTTAGAGTGGTAGCGTTTCCGCAAGAGCCGGCAGATTCCTCAGTCGCTCCGCTCCTTCGGAATGACGGCGTATTGTAGGAGGAGGGGGATTGAGCGGTGGCGGCTTCGCCACCACCGCTCAATCCTGTCCCTACCGCATGTGATGGGTTGTCATCCCGAACGAAGTGAGGGATCTGTTTGATCATAACCGTACCCTCTGCAGCGTCATCCTGAGCAAGGCCAAGGATCTGTTTGCCAACAAAACCGTTCTCTGTCACCAACTCCTTCCATTCAGGATTTTTTTTATTTATCAAGGCTTCTTTCTTTTGCCTATTCCATTTTTTCAACTCTTTTTCACGCTGTATCGCCAAATCAAAATACGCAAACTCCTCGTAATAGATACAGTATTCCAAATTATATTTGTCTGTGAACGCACCTTTGAGCAAGTGATTTTTATGCTCATATATTCTGCGAGGCAAATCATTTGTAACACCAATGTACAAAGTGGTTTTATTCTTGTTGGTCATTATGTAAACGTACCCGAATTTGTCCATTTTGCAAAGATACGATTTTTTTTAATAATCTGAGCGTCCAAATAGCAGACAGACCCCTCCGCCTTCGGCTCGGAATGACAGGCGTTTTCAAGAGGGGGTAGAAAAAGTAGTGCGGCGAAGCCACACCACTTTTTTCTCTCTTTCCTTATAGTCGCTGTCATTCCGAAGGAGTACAGCGACTGAGGAATCTGTTTGCTGCTATCCTTTCCCTAAAAAAATCCCCCCGATGCTCAAAATTCTTAAACATATCATAACTCGACGCTGCAGGAGAAAGCAAACAAATGTGATTTTTGTCCGTGGCTTTAAAAGCTAAGTCAACAACTTCGTCATAATTCTTTGCATCGAAGAAATTAACGAAATCGTTCTGTAATTGCGGATTTTCTATGATTTTGCTAATCCAAAGATTGCTGATTCGCTCTCCGGCTTCGCCAACAAAAATGATGTTTTTAACGGGGTTTTCAATCAAAAAATCCACTAATGGCAAATAGTCAATACCCCTGTCAAATCCGCCAAGAATGAGGGTTTGTACATTTTCGAGCGATTTCACTGCGGCGATTGTAGCTTCGGGAATGGTTGAAATACTATCGTTGTAAAATGTAATGTCGCTATAAGTTCCGACACATTCCAAACGATGCGGAAGCCCTTTGAAATCGGCAATTCCGGAGCGAATAACTTCGTCATCAACATTGCAAATTTTGCAGACATTAATTGCTGCCATGATATTGAGCAAATTATGAACGCCTTTCAAATAGCGGGACTCCGAACAATCGTAAAACTTTTCGCCGTTGAAGTAAATCCAATTATCAGCCAAATAGCAACCTTGTTCTTGAGGTCTTGAAGCACTGAATGTGTAAGCTTTTCGAGTAATTTCGGCATAATTCCAAAGTTCACTCAACAGTTCATGATCAGCATCGAATATAAAATAATCGTCCTCATTTTGAAAACGTGTGAGATTCCATTTGCACTGTTGATACTCTTCGTAAGAATTGTAGTGGTCTAAATGATCTTGATAGATATTTAGCAATACGGAAATATGCGGAGATGCCGAAGCACACTGCAATTGATGCGATGAAAGCTCAGCAACAATCTTCGTGTTTTCATCTATTTTTTCGTATAAATCAAATGGTGGAATACCGATATTTCCAACTAAAATCACATTGTCGGATTGTTTCTTCAAAATATGATAAACTAATGCCGTAGTTGTGCTTTTGCCTTTCGTTCCTGTGACTCCGATGATTTGTTTTCCAAATTCTTGCAAGAATAAATCCGTTTGTGAAGTAATTCGTTCATCATTGAGCAATTCGGGAAAGTCTTTTAGCGAAACCCCGGGCGATTTGATGATGACATCGAATTCGTCTAAATTTTGCATATAGTCATCGCCTAATTTGAATGCGACGTTTGGATCTGTAGAGACGCACAATTGTGCGTCTCTACAATTAAAAATTTCATCATTAACGACATTAGGGTTCTGATCAGCAATTGTCAAAAGCCTTGTCGCATTTGATTTTCGCAGATGCTTATAGGTCGACTTCCCTTCTCTACCAAAGCCTAAAATTAAAATTTTGGACATGTGTTTTTTATTTTTAACTCGCTTAATCGCGATTTTCTTGCAAAGTTACAACTTTTTTTCGTATTTTTGCAAAAAACTCTTTTCAGCATGAAAAACATCGCACTACTTGCAGGCGGATATTCCGGAGAAAATGTAATTTCTATTCGCAGTGCCGAGGTGGTTGAAAAAAATCTTGATCCGGTGTTGTTCAATGTTTACAAGATTGTCATTGCACCCGCTGGCGCGGATTTGCAATCCGTGCCAAGTTGGATACATACAACTGCTGACGGCGAACAAATCCCCGTTGACAAAAACGATTTTAGTTTGACGATTGACGGCAAACACATTAAATTTGATGCGGCGTTTATCATCGTACACGGCACACCCGGCGAAGACGGAAAATTACAAGGTTATTTGGATATGCTGAAAATCCCTTACAGTACGTGTGATGCCGTAACTTCTGCACTCACTTTCAACAAAGGATTTTGTAATAAAATCGTCAAAAATTTGAACGTGGTAAACGTATCCGACTCTGTACATATTTTCAAAAATAAACCGTATAATATTTCCGAAATAGCAGAAAGTTTGGGCTTCCCATGCTTCGTGAAACCGAATTGCGGCGGCTCAAGTATCGGCATGTCAAAAGTAAAGACGATCGAAGAGCTAAAGCCGGCCATCGACCGAGCCTTTGAGGAAGACACGCAAGTTCTCATCGAAAAATTTGTGAAGGGACGCGAATTTTCATGCGGTATGTTTCGTTCAAAAGGCGAAAAAATAATTTTTCCGATAACGGAAATCATCAGTAAAAAGGAATTTTTCGACTATGAAGCAAAATATACACCCGGCGTAACTGACGAAATAACACCGGCACAGGTTGACGAAAGATACAGCAAGCTCATGCAGGACACGGCTTCCATACTATACGATGAATTGAATTGTGCGGGAATCGTGCGTTTCGATTTTATTTTGGAAGACGGTACCAACGATTTATATTTTCTCGAAGTGAACACCGTTCCCGGGCAGTCCGAGAACAGCATCGTTCCGCAACAAGCACGAGCAATGGGGATGACTATCCAAGAACTTTACACACAAGTTTTGGAAGAGATTTTCTAGGCAGTAGGGTATAAGTTTTTTACCAATTTCTGAAATTACATCCCAAATAGATTTGCATGAGAGCCTGTATTTGTGAAAACAAGTATCATTTCATCATTTTTTTGTACCCAAATCAATAACCAATCAGGTGCAATATGACATTCCATATATTTTTCTCCTGTTCTTTCCTTTCCGTACCCTGTCAATTGGTGTACGCGATTTTTCGCCGGCAATATCTCCAGCTTTGCAAGACGTACGATAACATCATACAATTCATCCAAATCCAAATTCTGTTTGTAACAAAGTTTTACGTTTTTTTTGAACGAATTGGTATGAGCAACAGCAAAAACAAACTCTTTATTGGTTGCCAATGCTGTAAAAAAATCTGCTATTGTCATCCGTTTTTTGCTCGGACTACCTCTCATTGCTTGCCTTTATTTATCACGACATACTTACCTTGTCGGTATTCCTCTAACCCAATTTCTATCTGGTTTTTTTCAGCAGATTGTATATGGAAAAAGCCAAGCGACAAAAGATAGTCCATGGTCTTTTTTGCAACGGGATTCTCCTTATCGTAAGTCAAGAAAACAGTCTCCGGACGTTTCATAGTTATTACTACTGACATAACGTTTTGATTCTAATTTCTCGCAAAGATACGAAAAAAAAATGAATTAGCAAGGGGATTCCACCGCAGGGTTGCAATAATAATTTAAAAAAAAATCGTATCTTTGTGCGATTGTAAACAAAAATAGCAAAAAAACAATGAAAAAACGTTCTCTAATTTCAGTACTATCTGCCGTTATTCTTTCGGCACTTATTCTTTCATCATGTGGTCCACCAGACACTACAACTAACTTGACCTTCCGTTACAACCACAACACTGGCGACAGGATTTCTCTACTTGGCTTTGGAATGCTCCGACTGCCGTGGCTTTTGGACGAAAACGGTGTGCCAAAAAGAGATGAACAAGGTCGAAGAATCGTTGACCAAGAAGCGACAAACCACCTTATTGATATGGCAATTGCGAATGGCATAAACTTTTTCGACAACGCACCGGTGTATTTGGACGGCATGAACGAAAAGGCAGTAGGTATCGCACTCTCACGACACCCTCGCAGTAGTTTCTTTGTATCCAGCAAATTATCGACACATAGAGAAGGTGCTGACTTTAGTTTTGAAGCTGGAAAAGCGATGTATTTGCAATCGTTCAAGGATTTGCAAGTAGATGTTATCGATTACTATTTTCTGCACGGAATAGGTATTGGCGGTATGCAAACGTTCAGAGAGCGACATATTTACAATGGTATGCTTGATTTTCTCCTTGCGGAGAGAGAAGCAGGACGCATTAGAAATCTCGGTTGGTCATTTCACGGCTGTGTTACCGTGTTTGACACGATGTTTGAGATGGGCATTCACTGGGATTTTGCAATGATACAAATGAATTATATGGATTGGCAACACGCTTCGGGAAGAAACGTAAATGCAGAATATCTGTATGGCAAATTAATCAAGCACAACATTCCAATTATCACAATGAGTTCGTTGCGTGGCGGTCAATTATCGCACTTGAATCCGGCTGTGATGGAAGTCTTTGATAGAGTTACACCGGGCAGAACAGCAAGCGAGTGGGGCTTTCGATATTTGGGTTCTTTCGATGGTATTTTGTCTATTTTGACCGGAATGAATACGGAACAGCAACTGCGAGAAAATATCCAAACATTTTCTCCGATGATTCCGTTGTCTCCCGAAGAAATGGCTGCCGTTAAGGAAGTTGCGAGAATTTTGAACACTGCCGGATTTATCAATTGTACCGCTTGCGATTACTGTACACCTTGTCCGTTTGGCGTAAATATCCCGGCTGTACTTATTGAGTACAACAGACACATTGTTGAGGGAATTCCCATCGACCCAAACAACCCGATTTTACAACAAGCCAGATTGTGCATAGGCGAGGCTTGCGGATTATGCCTGCCACTTTGCCCTATCCACGTGGAAATCATCGACGAAATGCGACGCATTGAGGCGTTGTTGGATGCCGCAAGGACTGCAAGAAATTAACAAACCAAAAAAACAACAAAAAACAATGAAAAAACGTACCCTAATTTCAGTATTATCTGCCGTTGTCCTTTCAGCGGTTATCCTTTCGTCGTGCGGACGAGAGCCTATCAACATGACGTTCCGTTACAACCACAACACCGGCGACGAAATTTCTTTACTTGGTTTTGGAATGATGCGCTTGCCTTGGTTGTTGGACGAAGACGGTGTTCCGATGAGAGATGCACAAGGACGTAGAATTGTTGATCAAGAAATAGCAAACAAACTTGTAGATATGGCACTTGCCAATGGTGTAAACTTTTTCGACAACGCTCCGGTGTATTTGGACGGCAGAAATGAATATGCTGTTGGACATGCCCTTGCACGACATCCGCGTAACAGTTTTTTCGTAACATCAAAATTGTCGAATTTTAGAGATGCCAGTTTTGAAGCGAGTAAAGCGATGTACCTTCAATCGTTCGAAGATTTACAAGTTGATGTAATCGACTATTACTTCTTGCACAGCGTCGGAGGTGGCGGTATGCAACGCTTTCGCGAAAGACACATCGACAATGGCATGATAGATTTTCTCCTTGCGGAGAGAGAGGCAGGACGCATCAGAAATTTGGGTTGGTCGTTTCACGGCTGTGTTACCGTGTTTGACACACTACTTGAAATGGGCATTCACTGGGATTTTGCGATGTTACAAATGAATTATTTGGATTGGGAACACGCCAATTGGGAGCAAGTTACCGGCAGAGAAGTGACTGCAAAATACCTATACGATAGGCTTCGTGAACACAACATTCCAATCTTCACAATGAACTCGTTGCGTGGAGGATTATTGTCGAATTTGCCGGCAAGTGCTGCGGAAATTTTGGACAACACAACACCGGGGCTAACCCATTCGGAATGGGGCTTTAGATTTTTAGGTTCGTTTGATGGTGTTGTCTCGATTTTAACAGGAATGAGTACCGAGCAACAATTGCGAGAAAATATCAAAACGTTTTCGCCAATGGTACCTTTAACAGCAAGAGAAATGGCTGCTATTGACCAGGTAGCGAGAGTTATGACAACCGCCGGATTCATCGGTTGCACAGCCTGCGGCTACTGCCAAGTTTGTCCGTTCGGTATAGATATCGTTTCTGTTCTCATCGAGTACAACAGACATATTGTAGAAGGTATTCCAATTGATCCGAACAATCCTATTCTGCGACAAGCAGCATTATGTAGAGGCGAAGTTTGTGGTCTTTGTGAACCCCTATGCCCTATAGATGTACAAATCATCAGAGAAATGCGTAGGATTGAAGGTTTGCTAACACAATAAGGTAGCGGAGTCATTTTCTCTGTGAATACGCACGTTAGAATGCTAAGCATCAGCGGGCAACAGAGAGGTAAAACAGAGAGAACCCCAAAATGTTAGAAGCAAACAACCTAACATAATTATAAACTAAAAAACTTATTCCTATGAACAAAAACAAACTAAATTTGAGGAATATGGCGAAGATGATAGCCTGCCTTGTAGTAGTAAGTAAAACAAAACTATTAGTAGTTTTGGTAGCCTTAATAGGCTTTGGTCTCAGTGCAAATGCTCAACTAACCACTGTACAAAACAGTGATGGCTCATGGGATGTGTTCAATAATGAAGGAGAACACGTAACTTCCGGACGTGCTTTTAAAACCGAAGGAAATTGGTATAATGTACGAAACAGTGATGGTTCGTGGGACGTATTCGACAGCAATGGACGACATATAACTTCTGGACGAGCGAGCAGAATTCCTGCTAGCACTTGGTACAACGTTCAAAGCAATGATAATTCAAGGGTATGGAATGTTTTTAACGGTGATGGGCAACACATAACTTCCGGGCGTGCTGTTAAAACCAGCGGAGATTGGTACAATGTTCAGCAAAATGGTGATAGAAGACTGTGGGATGTGTTCAATAGTGAAGGGCAACACATAACTTTTGGGCGTGCAACACGGGTTTCAGGAAGGGATCTTTACAATGTACATAGCCATGGCGTCGGTTGGAGAGTGTTCAATGATAGAGGATTTCTTGTTGCTACTGGGCGTATGGAACACGGACGTATAGTAGAAACTAGTTTTGGTTTTTTAGGATCGTGGATGCATTTTTAGATGCCTACGGAGTAAGCAAGATGACAAAAAAAGAGATGATAGAAATCAGGGGTGGGGAAATTAAAACGTATTACAGCAACCAGGGGCAAATCCCGCAGCACCACAAGATTATCATGGTTACCCAACAATAGACGGGTATGACGATCGGGATCAGCGTTGGTGGGCGGAGTGGCACAAAGCATAGGGTTGGACTGGGTGGTGTCACTGTTTTCAGTGTCGTTAGAAAGAAAACGATGGCACCAACGGTTACTGTGATCAAATATGCTGTAAAAATCAAAATAAAATTTGCCAAATTGAAAAAAATGTTGTAACTTTGTGGTAGTAACTTATACGAGCAGACAAACACACTATGCTAACCAACAACTTTCAGTTTCGTCACATTGGACCCAATGCTGTCGAACAACAAGAAATGCTCCGTGCCATCGGCGTGAAAACGATGGACGAACTTATTGAAAAAACCATTCCCTCACGGATTCGCTTGAAAAAGCCGTTGAATCTGCCGGAAAAAGGTATGAACGAGTTCGAATATCTCAATCACATCAAGGCGATTGCATCAAAAAACAAACTATTTCGCTCATTTATCGGAATGGGCTATTATTCGGCAATTACGCCCCCTGTGATTTTGCGAAACGTGTTGGAAAATCCGGGTTGGTACACATCCTACACGCCATATCAGGCAGAAATTTCACAAGGTCGTTTGGAAGCCTTGCTGAACTATCAAACCATGATTATGGATATGACGGCGATGCCGATTGCCAACGCAAGTTTGTTGGACGAAGCCACAGCCGCAGCAGAAGCCATGATTATGTTCTTCAACTCTCGCTCGAAAGAGAAAGTGAAGAGCGGAGCAAATCGTTTTTTAGTGTCGCAAGATTTGTTTGCACAAACGATAGATGTGTTGAAAACACGGGCACTTCCATTGGGGATTGAGTTGGAAATTGTAAGCCATACCAAGTTTGAGTTTACCGAAAATGTGTTTGGATTAATCGTTCAATATCCGATGCAATGTGGCTCTGTTTGCGATTACTCGGAATTGGTGAAACAAGCCAAAGAAGCCGGAATTTTTACGGCAGTTGCGGCAGATTTGATGTCGTTAGCCTTGCTCACGCCTCCGGGCGAATGGGGAACGGATTGCGTAGTTGGCTCAACACAACGCTTTGGTTTGCCGTTGGGATTCGGCGGTCCGGCTGCAGGATATTTTGCTTGCAGGGAAGATTTTAAGCGTCAATTTCCGGGACGAATCATCGGTGTAACCATCGACGCACAAGGCAATCGTGCGTTGCGTATGGCACTTGCCACGCGCGAGCAACATATCAAACGTGAAAAAGCAACGTCAAACATTTGTACGGCATCCGCTCTGATGGCAATTATGAATGGTTTTTATGCTGTTTATCACGGACAAGAAGGCATTCGAGCAATCGCTCAAAATATCCACACGATGACGGGTGTTTTGTCGATGGAAGCAGAAAGATACGGCTACAAAACATTGAACGACACCTTCTTTGATACACTGGGGATTGAAATTCCAAGCGATGTAAATATAGACGAATTCAAGAAAATCGCTTTATCGTTTGAAATAAATTTCCGTTATTTCAGCGAAAAACAAATTGGTGTAAGTTTGAATGAAACCACAGCAAAATCAGACGTTGACGACATTCTGAAAGTTTTTGCGCAGGCCACAAAAAAAGAATATACAGAACGTCATTGCGAGGGCGAAAGCCCGAAGCAATCTATGGATTGCTTCACTACGTTCGCAATGACGGAAAAGAGGCAAGGTATTCCCGAAAATTTAAAACGCCAATCGCCATTTTTGGCACACAAAGTTTTCAATTCATACCACGATGAAACGAGTATGATGCGATACATCAAAAAACTCGAAATCAAAGACCTTTCGCTCAATCGTGCAATGATACCGCTCGGATCGTGCACGATGAAACTCAACGCTGCTGCGGAAATGATGCCGATTACCTTTCCGGAATTTGGTGGCATTCATCCGTTTGTGCCAAAAAATCAAGCCGAAGGTTATTACGAGTTGATAGAAAATTTGGATAGAGATTTGTCAGAAATCACAGGTTTTGCAAAGATGTCGTTTCAGCCGAATTCCGGTGCTTCCGGCGAGTATGCAGGCTTGATGGTTATTCAGGCGTATCACCGTTCGCGTGGCGAAAACCATCGCAACGTGTGCTTGATTCCGGCTTCCGCACACGGCACTAATCCTGCAACAGCAGCGATGGCAGGCATGAAAATCGTGATTGTAAAATCTACGCCAGATGGCGAAATCGATGTTGAAGATTTGAGACAAAAAGCAGAAGAACACAAAGCCGATTTGTCTTGCATTATGATCACGTATCCTTCTACACACGGTGTTTTCGAGGAATCTATTTTAGATATCATCAAAATTATTCGTGATAACGGTGGACAAGTTTACATGGACGGTGCAAACATGAATGCTCAAGTGGGCTTAACCCATCCGGGGTTTATGGGTGTGGATGTTGCACATTTAAATTTACACAAAACCTTTGCAATGCCTCATGGTGGCGGCGGTCCTGGCGTTGGCCCTATTGGTGTTGCCGAACATTTGGTTCCATTTTTACCCGGCCATACGATTATTCAAACCAGCGGAGAGCAAGGTATATCGGCGGTTTCCGCATCACCGTTCGGATATCCGATGATTTTACCGATCACATACGGATACATCAAAATGCTTGGCGGACAAGGTTTGAAAAAAGCCACAGAGGTGGCAATTCTGAACGTGAACTACATGAGAGAAAAACTCAAAGACCACTTCCCTATTTTATACACCGGCGAAAACGGTATGGTAGCACACGAAATGATTATAGACTGTAACGCATTTAGCACGAGTGCAAACGTTCAGGTATCAGACATTGCCAAACGCTTGATGGATTACGGCTTTCACGCACCAACAGTAGCATTTCCGGTACACGGAACATTGATGGTAGAACCAACCGAAAGCGAGCCGTTTTCGGAAATCAATCGTTTGATTAACGCATTTATTTCGATTCGAAAAGAGATTGCAGATATTGAAACCGGAAAAATCGACAAGGCTGACAATCCTTTGAAAAACGCACCACACACCGTACACGTGGTTTCCGCAAGCCAGTGGACGCATCCTTATACCCGCGAACAAGCCGCATTTCCACAACCGCACGACGACAAATACTGGCCTACCGTAGGACGTGTGGATGATGCTCACGGAGATAGGAATCTGCTGTGTAGTTGTGGAGATTGAAAAGACTTATCAAAAAAGCACAAACATATAATTTCACTCTCTCTATAATTGAGGGAAACATGGCAGCATTTGAACTGTTTTATCGAACTGAATATAACAATTTACGCTATTTTGTTTCTTCGTTCACGGCTCATAGTAATTTGCTGCCTGAAGATATTGTGCAAGAATCATTTCTTACGTTTTGGACAAGTAGGCAGGCTCTCGATCCCACCAAAAATATAAGGGCTTATCTCTACACCATCGCAAAAAATAAAACCATCAACGCCCTTAAATTTCAAACCCGATTTCAAAGAGGCACGACCGGACAAAAAGAAAACGATTTCGGGTTAACCGTATTGGAAAGCGAAGATTTAACTTCTCGAATTGATGCCTTAGACATGGAACGTATCATCGATAAAACGTATGACATCCTAAAAGGGCATGTTCGAGAGTCGTTCATTCTCAGCCGAAAACATGGAATGACTTATCAAGAAATAGCCAAAAAACTCCAAGTCTCCGAAAAATCGGTTGAAAGATACATGTCTACAGCATTAAAAATATTTCGACGTAAATTATCACACTATATTGGCGTGTTGTTAGTATTTTTCGGACATTGCTGTAAGTTTTTTGAGGGTATCGGATAGCACGTTTGTATATAGTATACATGAAAAATATGGACAAAAAAATAACAGAAAAATTGGATCAGGTGTTTTCGGGCTTTCCTAACACAGATGCACCCAAAAGTGCAATGAAGGAATTTCGTCGAAGATACACTAAACGTAGGGATTTCGTAACGATATTTAGTCGTGTGGCGGCAGTATTGATCATTCCGCTTTTGAGTCTGGTGCTGTACCAGTTTTTTTCGCAAACGAGAGAGCAAACACCAACGCTTGCCGGTTCGGTTAATTATTCAGCCCCAATAATGGAATACACGGTAAATTCCGGTGTAAGGGGCAGAGTGGTTCTGCCTGATGGTAGCGAGGTTTGGCTCAATAGCAACTCTTCACTGAAAGTTCCTGCAGTGTTTGGCGAGCATGCAAGAGTTGTAGAATTGAACGGGGAAGCATTTTTTGATGTGCTTGGCGATAAGCAACGACCTTTGTACGTGAGAACAAACAGAAACATAACCGCAAGAGTTACAGGAACACGATTTAATATCTCTACATATTGCAATGATGAGTTGATTAGTCTTCATTTAATTTCCGGAGAAGTTGAACTCATCAATGAAAACAATCGTAGAAGATTTAGCGTACTACCTAACCAAAAAGTTTACGTTATGGACGGGCAGCAAGACTTTAATTTGGTAAAAAGTCCGGACGAACGTTTGAACACAGGTTGGAAAAAAGGTTATCTTGTGTTCGATGGCATGCGAATGTCGGAAGTCATTCGGAGAATGGAGCGTTGGTATGGTGTCGAAATTGTTGTTACTTCACCTCAAATTTTAGACGAACGATTTACGGGTGAATTTAGATCGGAGTCTCTTACGCAAGTGCTTGACTTTTTGAGAATAAGTTCCGGGATTGATTCTGAAATTACAAATGGAACGGTCATTTTGAGTTACTGAAATTCTCATTAGGATAATTTTTTCTGAGGGTGCTTGAGGGTTTCTTTGTATATAACGAAGAAATAACAAATACACACCCTCATGAAAAAAGCATTAATTTTGACTTGCCTGATTGGACTACTGTTACAGAATGTCGTTGCCCAAAGTGTCACACTAAATTTTAGAGATGCACCTCTCAGAGATGTATTAAGAGAAATTCAGAATCAAACCGACTACCGGTTTGTATTCAACGACAATGCAATCGGAGCATCTAACCCTGTTTCGATAACGGTAGAGTCGGAACCTTTAAGAGCGGTTTTGACCGAACTGTTCACGCAAAACAACATTACTTACACAATCAGCGGAAGACAGATTGTGTTAAGTCCATCGACAGCAACTGAACCGGCGGCACCGGCGGGTGCAGCCCCTCTACAACGACAGGTTACCGGAAGGGTAGTTTGCGAGGCGTCAGGCGAAACCCTGCCTTTTGTTACTGTAGTAATACAGGGAACCACTACGGGTACGATTACGTCTATTGATGGAGATTTCACAATAACGGTTCCTTCTGAAGAAACCGTGCTTGTGTTTTCTATATTGGGTTATGAACCTATGGAGATTCAGGTTGGCACGGCAATGCATTTGGCTGTTGGCAAGAGATTGTCGGCAACCGAACTTGAGGGAGTAGTAGTAACCGGTTTTCAAACCCTTTCGCGTGAGCGTAGTGCGGGATCGTTCAACATTGTTTCCGGACAAACTGTTGCCGAAAGAGCGGCTACGAGCGGCGGCATCCTTCAAAGTCTCGAAGGACTTACCACCGGACTCAGCATCAATCACGGTGCAGGAGAAGATATGTTTCTTATTCGTGGAACTAATTCTGTTAATGCAACGCGACAGCCTTTATATGTGGTTGACGGAATCCCCATGTCGTTCGAAGATATAGAACTTATGATCAACGAAAACGACATACTAACCTTTACTGTTTTGAAAGACGCAACTGCCGCTTCCATTTGGGGAGCACAAGCAGCCAACGGTGTTGTTGTTATCACTACAAGACGCGGACTGGATACCGACCGTAGAATTCATGTAACTTACAACACAACAACTACCGTGAGAGGACGTCCGGACTGGAGTTATTTCAATTTTATGTCGAGCGAACAATTTATGCGTACAGCCAATGAAATTTTTGATCCGAATGTATTTACCTACCACGATGTTATGACTCGAAATTTTGGCTTGCCCCTCAATTCATTTCCGTTGATACTTCCTCACGAAATGCCGTGGTATGATTATCTCAACAGCACTATTAATGCAACCGAACGAGACAGAAGACTAAATGCTTTGGCATCTCAAAACAACCGTTCGCAAATCGAGGAATTTCTTCAGCAACCGGCTTGGAACACAAGGCATAGTTTGTCATTTACCGGTGGAGGTCAGAACTATTCGGTACACGGTTCTTTTATGTATGAACACGACCAAGGCGTTAATTTGACAAACAGAAACAGATATGTCGTAAACATTCGTCAAGATTTTAGAATAGCACCATGGATAAGCCTCGACCTGACCACAAATTTGGCAATGATAAATGATAATAACAGGACTTTGTCTGAATTTACCAATGCTAACAATCTGTTGCCATACATGATGCTTCGCGATGCAAACGGCAACAATCTTTCGCACGCTGCTTTGAGATACCACGAAAGTATAATGCACGAAGCCCAAACAAGAAGCAGGCTAAATCTTGACTACGTTCCGTTGGATGAACTGAATCTTGGATTCAACACCGCAAGCCAACTCAATGCAAGAATCAATGCAGGGTTAAGAATAAGACTTATGGAAGGGCTTCATTTTGAAGGACGTTATCAATATCAACGTAACAACGGCTTGTCGGAATTGTTCAGAGGTCAGCATTCTTACAGTACACGTTTCGAACTTGCAGAATTTACAACGCAAACAGGAACGGCTGCTCCGATTCACCATTTACCGGCAGCAGGAGGAAGATTAAACAGGGTCAACACTGAACTAAACAGTTGGACGGTAAGAAACCAATTTCTGTTTGATCGTGCTTTCGACGGAGGAAACCACCAAATTACAGCCCTTGCCGGAACTGAAGTGCGTGCAAACAGGATAAATCAAGTAACAAACGTTTTGAGAGGTTTTGATCCACAGACGTTGGTTCAAATGCAGTACAACGAACGAGATTTGATGGCTACCGGTGTTGCCGGCGTATTGCTTGTACCCGGAGCTTTGAACGTTTCAAGATTGACAGGACGAGGAAGTATGTTTTCTGCTATCGAAGAAGAAACTCGTTTTGTCTCATTTTATTCAAATGTAGCGTACACGTTTTCGCATAGATATTCTATTAACGCCAGTATCCGTGTTGATCAGTCCAACCTTTTTGGTAGTGACCCGAGTGTGCAATTCAGACCAATTTGGTCTACCGGTGTAGCGTGGAACTTAGGACAAGAAGATTTTATGAGAGATGTAAGGGCAATCAACCGACTCAATCTCAGATTGAGTTACGGTTTGGGCGGAAACTCTCCTGCCCCAGGTACAGGAGGTTCGTTTGATATTATTCAAGCCGTGAATAACGTGAATTTTCCATCGATAACGTACACTATTGTGAGTCCTGCCAACAACCAATTGCGTTGGGAGCAAACAAGAACACTAAACTTTGGAATTGACGTCAGTGCGTTTAATTCGCGCATCCACGCAACTATTGATATTTACGATAAGAAAACAACAGACTTGCTGGGTTGGATGCCATTGAATACAGTTACCGGTTGGCATTCGGCACTTGGAAATCTTGGAGAGCTTACCAACAGAGGGTTTGAACTTACATTAAGCACTCGAAATGTCCGCACAAGAGACTTCGCTTGGACTACAATGCTAACGCTGACACATAATGTAAACAACGTTGAACGACTCTATAATCAGTTGAGTATAACGCCTGTAAATAGAGTTAATCAGCCGTTTCTACCCGGATATTCTGCCTCCAGCCTTTTCGCATTCCAATGGGCAGGATTGGATCATTTTGGAGACCCTCAAGTGTTTGATATTGATGCGAACGGAAATCTTGTTGCGGTAAAGCAAGCCGCTCAACTTACAAGTATCCATGCAGCACGCCACATGGGCTCTTCGCAACCGCTTTGGTTTGGAGGTATAACAAACAGTTTTACATACAGAAATTTCGAACTCAGTTTTTTGTTTGTGTACAATCTTGGACACAAAATGAGAAGTGTAGATACCGATTTCTTCACAGGACGTCTACATAGAAACATCATGCAAGGCTTCGAAAACAGGTGGAGAGAACCGGGAGACGAGATGCACACAAACACCCCATCATACCTTGCTGATCCTGATAATGCCCGCCGATTTATGACTTTCTATACCCATGCAGACATCAACGTAGTGAGTGCATCATATATCAAACTACGCGACTTGTCGTTGTCATACACTCTTCCTCAAAGCGTGAGCGACAGACTGTTGTTGCAATCGGCAAGAGTCAGGGTTCAAGCAGGAAATCTTTTCTATTGGGCGGCAAACAATCGTGGAATAGACCCTGAGGCTCACAACTACCGCACCGGAATGAGACAAACACGTTTCGGACCATCTTTTTCCGCAGGATTAACCGTAAATTTTAGATAAACAGATAACCCTAAAAAACAAAAACGATATGAAAACGACAATAAAGATATTGCAAAGCGCACTTATAGCATTAATGCTTGTTTTGGTTAGTTGCCATGATTTTCTCGACCAAAAACCAAAGGGAAGAGATATCGCACGAACTATTGAACATTTTGACGGAATGGTAGCCTCTACACAAACCATCTCTTTTACATTCAATACAATAACGCCCGGAGGTTCAACAGTAACAAATGGCGTTCCACATTGGGTTTTTATGACCGATGAAATCATAACCGATGCCGATGCGTTTGCACGTATGACTACAGCCGAACAAAATGCATTCAGATGGCAGGCAGATGTTTTTAATTTAGACGATCAACCCATGTTGTTTGGAGGTATGTATCAGCAGATTTACATACACAATGCAGTGATCAACGGAGTGATGGATGCTATTGACGGTACGCCGGATCAAAAACGCAGGATTATGGCAGAAGCAAGAGTTTCTCGTGCGTTCAACTATATGATGTTAGTGCAATTTTTTGGAAGACCGTTCAATCCGGCTACAGCATCAACAGACCTTGCCGTTCCTCTCGTATTGGAAGCCTCAACAGGTTTAACAGATTTTAGACGTGCAACCGTACAGGAAATCTACGACTTCGTCATTAGAGAATTGGAAGAGTCCGTGCACGATTTGACACTGTACACAATCAGTAGGCAAAGGGTGTCTCGTTTTGCCGGTTTTAACATCCTCGGAAGAGCCCTTATGCTTGTACACGAATACGAAAGAGCAGCAGAGGCTTTCGCAGAAGCATACTTGTTGAGAGATAGAACAACCATACCTTTGGAATTGTTCGATTATAGAGTTATGATGCCAACCTGGCAGTCAAATGAGATGATGTGGTCTATGGGTATGGGATTCCCTAATAATTTTGTAAGTACCGAAAACGGTTTGACCAGACAAGTTATGACTGGTCTTGGAGGTGCTTTGGGAGGAGGTGCAAGGGTATTTGTCAAGCCGGAATTTATGGAATTGTTTGTTGAGGGAGATTTGCGTAGAGAGCTTTTCACGCTTGGAACAGCGTACAGCAACTATCGGAGAAATTTCAGAACTACACACAACGAGGGCGTTGACTTGCCGAATTTTTATTTGAATTATGCTGAAACTTTGGCAAGAACCGGCGAAACAACCAAAGCCCGTGAGTTAGTAGAGCATCTTCGCAGACATCGTTTTGCAGACAATTACGACTACTCTATCCCTTCAAATATTACTGCTCAAGGCGACTTGATAAGGTTTATTGTTGAAGAGCGCTTACGCGAATACATGAAGACAGGGCATCGCTGGTTCGATATGAGACGCTTGTGGAACGATCCGCTTTTCCGTGATGATTTACGAGCACACTCTACACATACCGATGGTGTAAATACATGGACGCTTACAGAAGACAGATTAGTATTCAGAATACCACCTTCGGTCATGGTTCATAATCCGGGCTGGACAAATAATCCATAACAAGATAAGGCGTCATTAACAAAATAAGGTGTCATTCCCGCGAAGGCGGGAATCCCCCAGAACAAGGGGATTGCGGGTCAAGCCCGCAATGACGACCACCTGCCACGCGGGAATGACGACAATAAATTAAAACAACACAACAATGAAAACCATCTTATTATCGCTTACTTTTGCGTTACTCGCAAACGTAGCACACACTTCGCCGGCAAGGCTCATCGGCTCGGTTGACAACTACACGGGCGAAGGCTATGTAGTTGCCATGTTCACAACCTCCCAAGGTAGGATAATGGACACACTCAAAGTTCAACCCAACGGAACATTCGAATTCTCAAGATCGTTAGAGAATCCTACTGCGGTTTTGCTACATTTGGAATACTACAGAGAAACTCCCGTATTCGTTCATGCTCACATGGCAAACGGAAAAACAAATCGAGTCCGAGTTACGACTTCAACAAGCGAAGCCGGACGAACCGTTTTTAACGTCGAATACAGCGGTGACAATGTTGCCGAATCGGAGTTTTTGCAAGCCAGATTTGATTTAATAACGATGCCAAGCCCCAAATTTGGATTACAAAAAGCAGGCTCTTTTGCGACATTTAGAGAGTTTCGGGCTTATGTCCAGGAAGAATTAAGCCCTCTTCGCAGATGGCTCGAAGCAAGCGATACCGAATTTAGAACAGCCAACACAGCCGTGCTGAATCAAGACGAAAGTATATTGTTTTTCCGTTTCGCTTGGGCACAACGCCAAAAAGGCGAACGAATAGATGCTGATGCCGATTTTGTAAATTTCGTGAGATCAGTAGACTTGAACGATGAAAACAACGTTCAACTCGCAGGACAGGTTTTTCAGTGGCACCTCGGAATCGAAGAAAATCCTGACAACGAAAGTACTACTATACGACGGCTGAGATTGATTGAACGGAAAGTTACCAATCAAGCTATGGCCAATCGTCTGGCGAGAGATATCATGAGAAACGAAATGTCGATGGGCGGAGGTCCGGACTTATCAAGAGTTTACGAGTTGTACAGACAAGTTGCATCGGATGCAGACGAGCAAGAAGACATCACAAACTTGTACAACCAATTAGTAAGATTGGTAAAAGGAGCTCCTGCTATGGACTTTGAAATGCAGGATGTAAACGGAAATACTGTACGTTTCTTTGATGTAATCGGGCAAGGTAAAGTTGTGTATGTTGATTTCTGGGCGACTTGGTGTGGCCCTTGTAGGCTTGAAAAACCACATTTCAAAAGACTCGCAGAGAAACATAAAGATAATCCAAACATTGAATTTATAAGCATCTCGTTAGACAATAACCTCAGGCGTTGGCATGCCTTTTTGGAAGCCGAGCCGACGACATTGCGACAGTTTGTTATTCCGGATAACTTCAACTCGGAATTTGCAAGAAAATACAATGTTAGGGGCATCCCTCGCTTTATGGCATTTGACAAAAACGGAAAGATTATTTCAATCAATGCACCACGTCCATCCTCTCCGGAAATTGAAGGGTTTCTTGCACCTTATTTGGAGTAGTTTCGTTTTTTTTTCGTATCTTTGTTGTCTAAAAAAATAATTCAACAAAAAATGGGAGCATCAGGACCGGGATCAGCATTCAAAGCCTACGACATTCGAGGCGTTTACAACAGAGACTTTAATAAGGACACTGTTTACAAAATCGGTTATTTTCTACCGGAATTACTAAACGCCACCAAAGTTTTGGTGGGACGCGATGTTCGCGAATCATCACCGAAAATTTTTACTGCACTTTGTCAAGGCATCAACGATGCCGGTGCCGACGTTTACGATGTGGGATTATCCACTACGCCGATGGTGTATTGGGCAACTGCGAAATTCGACTTCGATGCCTCGGTGATGATTACCGCGTCGCACAATCCGAAAGAGTACAACGGATTAAAAGTTTCTAAAAAAGACGCTCTTCCGGTTGGTTTCGATACAGGTTTAGGGCAGTTGGAGCGTTGGACAAAAGAACGTGTTGTCGTTCCGAAAACCGAAAAAGGAAAAGTAATTTCATACCCTGTTTCAGACCAATATTTGGAATTTCAGAAAACTTGGTTACAGCCTTTTGATAATTTGAATGTGGCGATGGACTGTTCGAACGGCATGTGTAACCTGTTTGTGAAACAACTTTACGGCAACAAAATCCATTACATTTTTGATGAATTGGATGGCACATTTCCTAATCACGAACCTAATCCGCTCGAGCCCGAAAACATTGTGGATTTACAAAACTTAGTTCATAAAACCAAAGCCGATATCGGTGTGATTTTCGATGGAGATGCCGACAGAGTTATGTTCGTTGATGAAAACGGAAAATTTATTTCGCCTGATTTAATGATTGGCATTTTGGGACATTATTTTTTAGAAGAAAAAGGTCAAAAAGGCAAGGTTTTGATAGATATTCGCAGCTCAAAAGCTATTGCCGAATATCTTAATCCGATGGGTGGTGAAATTGAAATGTGGCGTGTGGGACGTGCTTTTGCGGCAATTAAATTGCGTGAAATCGACGGCATTTTTGGTGGTGAATTGGCAGGACATTATTACTTCCGTGATTTTTATTATTCCGATTCGGCGTTGATGGCCTGCTCGTTGTTACTGCATATTTTCAGTAAGTTCAAAGCACAAGGCATTTCGGTTTCGCAAGCAATTTCGAAATTGGCAACTTACTCTAATTCGGGAGAAATCAATTTCACCTTGAACCAAAAAACCGAAGCGATGAACGCCGTAAGAGACCATTTTCAAAACACGGAAAACTGTGTAAAATACTATGACTTCGACGGCTATCGTTTAGAGTTTGAGGATTGGTGGTTTAATATTCGCCCGTCGAATACAGAGCCGTATCTGCGATTTATCGCAGAAGCGAAATCGCCGAAAAGACTCGCTGAAGTCGTAGAAAAAACACGAGAAATTATTGGTACATTTCAATAATTTTCCGTATCTTTGCAAAAACAAATATAACAACAAAACACCAAACTATGGGAAATTTATTAGAAGGGAAAAAAGGAATCATTTTCGGAGCATTAAATGATATGTCGATTGCGTGGAAAGTGGCGGAACGTGCTGTTGAAGAAGGTGCACAAGTTACACTAACCAACACCGCATTGGCACTCCGAATGGGAGAAACACAAAAACTTGCTGAAAAGTTGAATACCGTTGTAATTCCTGCCGATGCAACGAATATAGATGACTTAACAAAAGTATTTGAAGAGTCGCAAAAGGTCTTGGGTGGAAAAATCGACTTCGTTTTGCACTCCATCGGCATGTCACCAAACGTGCGAAAAGGCAAGCCTTACGACGGTTTGGATTACAACATGCTTCAAACCACATTGGACATTTCTGCGATTTCATTTCACAAAATGATGCAAACAGCAAGCAAAATAGATGCTATTGCAGAAGGTGGTTCAGTCCTCGCTTTATCTTACATAGCCGCACAACGCACGTTTTTTGGCTACGACGATATGGCAGAAGCAAAAGCCTTGCTGGAATCTTTTGCACGCAGTTTTGGCTACGTTTACGGTCGCTCGAAAGGCGTTCGTGTAAATACCATCTCGCAATCACCAACTGTGACCACAGCAGGAAGTGGCGTGAAAGGCTTTAACGACCTAGTGGATTATGCAGAAAGAATGTCGCCGCTCGGCAATGCAAGTGCTGAAGAATGTGCAAACTACTGCATCGTGATGTTTTCGGACTTGACACGAAAAGTAACTATGCAAAACCTGTTTCACGATGGCGGATTCTCAAGTATGGGAATGAGTTCGCTCGCCATGGAACAATACAACAAAAACTAACAATTATTAACCTCAAAAACAAAAAAAAACATGACACTAAAAGGAACAAAAACCGAAAAAAATCTTCTCAAATCATTTGCAGGAGAGTCACAAGCACGTACCCGTTATACATTTTTTGCAAGTCAAGCGAAAAAAGAAGGCTACGAGCAAATAGCAGCGATATTTTTAGAAACTGCTGAACAAGAAAAAGCACACGCCAAAACATTCTTCAAACTTTTGGAAGGTGGCGAAGTTGAAATCACAGCCACGTTTCCGGCAGGTGTAATCGGAACAACCGAAGAAAACTTGAAAGCCGCAGCACACGGCGAGTTCGAAGAGTGGAATGACCTTTATCCGGCTTTCGCAAAAATTGCCGATGAAGAAGGTTTTCCGCACATTGCTGCAAAATTCCGTGCCATCGCAACAGTAGAGGCTGCTCACGAAGCACGCTACAAAGCGTTGTTGGACAGCGTTCAAACGAACACTGTTTTCAAAAAACCTGAGGAAGTGATGTGGCAATGCCGTGAGTGTGGTTATCTGCATTTTGGCAACACTGCTCTAAGCCTTTGTCCGTCGTGCGATCATCCGCAGGCACACTATCAAATTGAGGCAAAAAATTTCTAATAAATGTAGGGGCGGGTTTTAATCCGCCCTTATATTTTCACCCCGTCTGCCGTTTGTTATAAACGAACGACACCATAAAAAGTCGTCGCAACGTATTTCTGTGAGTAACATCAGATATTGCATTATCACGAGTCCAACGGAACGTGTCTTGTCGATCATTCAGAATATCCGAAATTCGTAAAAGAAGTTGGGCGTTGTTGTTTCTCCCGATATTGTAGCTTAATTGTGCGTTCCAGATCGTAGATGTAGGGTTAAATCCTGCGGACATTCCGGTTTGTGTTTGGTAATTGATATCGCTCGAAAAAACTAATCTATTTTTGATGATATGCAGCGTAAAATCTGCACCTGTAGAGAGCCGATCAGATATCTCATTGCGTTCGGGCTGCAAAGAAAATGTTGTGTTTGATCTGCCGATATGACCGTTCAAACCGATATGAAATCGCTCTTCTCTGTACATCAATCGCAAACCTTGAGATATCCCTAAAGAGTTCATTACATTGGTGCGATCATCAATCACATGTTTAGAACTGCTTACATCAGCACTTGTTGAAATACTAACGAACAGTCTTCTTTCAAAAAGCGGTATGCTGTAAGAAAATTGTCCCCAGCCTCGATATTCGAAATCCATATTTTCGAAAGTATTTATACGTCCACCCGGACGAAATATCGCTGAATCAAGAGGGATATCCGGAAATAAATCCGGATTCTGAATAGTAACATTAGCAATTCTGTTTTGAGTTATATCAAAATGCAGTGAGGTGTTCATATTTGAGTGCCTTTCCGGAGAAAAATAACTGAAGTTAGCATGAATAGTATGCATGAATTCAGGCTTCAATTCCGGATTTCCAAGAACAAGAACCGAAGGATTGGAATTGCTTGGAATAGGTCGTAGTTGAAACACCTGCGGCTGTCTGGTCACGCCGTTATACCTGAAATTCAAACTAGATCGATTGTTGAAAGTATAACGAAAACTCGCTTGCGGACCAAAATTGAAAGCGTTTTGCGACACATTGGGTTGACCCTCTATAAAGCTCAACGTTTTTGATGGAACCAGATTAAAACCAAGCGAATACGTGTGTCTTTCTGCTGTTCTTTGAATCTGTGCGGATATGGTTTGCTGAAAAAAACTACTTCCAAAATTGTTGGAAAATGCTGTATCTAACAAATCAAATTCGTTTGTATTTGAATTGAATCTATATTGCTCTCTTTCACTTCTACTTTCACTACTTGACAAGCGATAGGTGAACGAAAATATGAAATTCTCTGTCAATGGTTCAGTATAAGTCACACCTGCGGAGAAATTATGACGATTGCTAAGGCTGATTATCTGTAAATTTGTCGTATCGGAAGGTAAGACTGCAAAATGTCTTATCGTATGCATATACCATCTGTCATCGCCGTTATACAGCATCCCATCAAAATTAACTCTAAGCGTGCGTCGCGGTTTTGCAAAGCGATGTCCGTACGACAAGCGTAAGCGTGCTGTGGTGCCGAAATACTCAAATGGATTTTGCGTTGTTCCCTGATTGATCATCGCAAGCGTGTCATCTTTTAAATCGAAATCTGTGTTTCTACTTCCGGAACGACTGTTAAATGAGAAGCTTGGTCGAATGATAAACTCGTTTCTTTCATTGGGTGTGTATCTGATTTCCGTATTGAAACTATGTTGTTCTCTTAACGAGTGGGTACTTCTTTCTATTCTGCTAAACTGACTGCCAGTGGGTAAAAAACTTTCAGTCAGATTGTGCTCTTCGTGTCTTTCATCATCATTTGAGTAGCGATAACTTCCGCTAAAAGACCATGTGTCGTCAATTCTTTTAACAAAATTAGCCATCGGTGAAATCAATCTTGACATGCCTGTCCACCCTCCACCAATTCTAAAGTTATCACCACTACCATCTTCTAATTGTATCCAGTCAGCATCACCGCTTTCTCTACCTGCGTTGTTAAAATTACCCAAAATCATTAGTCTGTTCCTGCCTCTGAAACTGTTGATATTTGCACTGTTTGCGTATCTAAAATTATTTGAGTTATCTACACCTGCACCAAGACTCACACGTCCAAACCAACCCATTCTTATTTCGGGTCGGAGTATGACATTGATGACCATTTGTTCCTCTCCATCCTCAATTCCTGTAAATCGAGCTTCATCGCTCTGCTTTAAAAATGTTTGTACTCTATACACAAAATCCGCAGGAATGTTTCTTGCTGCAACTTGCGGATCAGTGCTAAAAAACTCCTCGCCATCTACTAAAATTTGCCTAACTGCTCTGCCGTTAAACGTGATCCTCCCCTCTCTATCAACTTCCACACCAGGCAAGCGTTTCAGCAATTCTGCCAACATTGAGCCTTCTATCGGACGAAAGGCATCGGCAGCAAATTCTACCGTATCGCCTCTGACCACAACGGGAACCAACATTTCGGAGATTTGGAATTCGTCCAGCATCACGCCTTTTTCCAATTGTATATCGCCTATTTCGAACAATTCATTATCATTCGTGATTTCAATATCTTTGTAAAAAGCCATGTAACCAACAAACGATACTCTCAAAATAAACTTTCCTTTAAAAATTTGATCCAAGATAAAATGTCCATCGTCAGACGTCGTTGTGCCATTGACCAAGACCGTGTCCTTTGCGGAAAAAACAGCGACCGTAGCAAATTCAACGGGTGATTTATCTTCAGCATCAATCACGCGCCCAACGATACTGATTTGTGCAGTGGCGATTTGGAAAAAGTAGAAAAATAATGCTGTTATGATAGCTCTTATCATGGATGAGTCTGAAATAGATTTTACAAAGGTACGAATTATTTTGCAAACAAATTACCAAAATTATCTTCTTCTAAAAACCGACATCTTACAGAAACATCAGTCATTTCAGTTTTTTTTTCGTATCTTTGCAAAAAGTTTCGTTATGAACACGCAAATCTTTGAACAAATCCGCCAACTCAAACGGCAAATCATGCCGAACGAAAGGTTAATTCTTTTCGGTTCGCAAGCCCGTGGTGATGCTCGTCCCGATTCGGATTGGGATTTGTTAGCGTTGATAGATAAAGACAAACGAAATTTTAGTGACGATTACGATAAATATGGCTATCCGTTCTCCAAAATTGGCGATAAGTACGGAACGTATGTAAGTGTCAAGGTTTATCCAAAAAAAGAATGGGAGTCGCGTCCGTCGCTTCTAAAATATAATGTAGAACAAGAGGGAATAGAAATTGTATGAAATTAACCGATAAAGATAGAAATGCACTTGTCAAGGTTCGGCTTCAAAATGCAAAAGAAGCATTAGAGGAGGTAAGAGGAAATGTCGGTTTGGGTTATTGGCGTGTTGTTGCGAATCGTTTGTATTACGCATGTTTTTACGCAACAAGTGCTTTGCTGATTAAGCATGGAATAACTGCACATACGCATGCAGGGGTTATCAATCAAATGGGCTTGCGTTTTATTTCGACAGGAATTATCAGCCAAGAACAAGGAAAATTACACAAACATCTATTCGAACTTCGTCAAACCGGCGATTATGATGATTGGATTCATATTCAGAAAGAGGATGTGTTGCCCCTTATTGAACCTGTAGAACAGTTTATCGCAACAATCGAGAATTTGATTTCATCTTTGTAATAAAAACTGAAAAGCAAATGCCTAAATTTATCGAAATACGCCGTTTAGCGGGGCTAATCAAAAAAAATCTTTTCGTGCTCATTTTATTAGGTTACGGATTGTCTGCACAAACTGCAGAGTTAGATCCTGAAATGCAGATCGATTTGATAGAAACGGTCATTTCATCAAGTAGAGAAACCAACGAGTTGCGAACACTTCCGGCTTCGGTTTCCATTATTACGCCACGAATGCTTGATCAGCAACAAATCACGTCAGTTGTGAATTTGAGTGCAATTGTTCCGAATTTTTTCATTCCGAATTATGGGTCTAAATTGTCTACGCCTGTTTTTGTTCGCGGGATTGGCAACCGAAGTGGCGGACAGGCCGTTGGTTTATATGTTGATAATATGCCTCTTTTGAGCAATTCGGTTTTTAATTTTGATTTTTTAGATGTTCAGCAAATAGAAGTATTGCGAGGTCCGCAAGGCACGCTTTACGGACGAAATGCAATGAGCGGAGTTATCAATATCCGCACACATTCGCCATTGGATGAAAATAGAACTCGATTAATGCTTTCGGCAGGAAACTATGGACTTGCTCGTGCTCACGCTTCCGTTTCGAGAAGACTTATTGACGAACGTTTGGGGATTTCTTTGAGCGGACATCTGAACAGAAATAATGGTTTTTTTGAAAATCAATTTGACGGAGAACGTGCCGACCGACTGCTTTCCGCAGGGGGACGAATGCGTTTGGATTTTCAGCCGTCCAACAGATGGAATATTCAGTGGATTACAAGTTACGACTATTCCAATCAAGGTGCTTTCCCTTACGGAATCTACGAAAACGGAGACATTGCATTGCCAAATCAGGATCATCCCGGAGAATATATTCGACAAATGTTCGGAAGTCATATAAACTTGCAACACACAAACAACAGATTTATTTTTACTTCAACAACCGGATTTCAGCATTTGAACGACAATATGGATATGGACTTGGACAATACGCCGTTGTCGCTCTTTACTTTGAATCAGAGGCAAAACGAAAACAATTTTACGCAAGAATTTACGTTACGCTCAAACACAGAAAACAATTTGCAATGGATTGTCGGTGCGTTTGGCTTTCATCGAAACTTGCGTACCTATGTGACTACAACGATGGGCGAGGACGGTATCGCCACCATTTTGCAACCACAACTTCCAATGGTTCTTAAGGTTTCCAACAATGAAATTCCTATTCCGGGAACATTCGAAACGCCTGCATTTGGAGGTGCATTTTTTGCCGAAGCAACGAGAAATAATTTATTTTTCAGAGGTCTTTCAGCCACGATTGGTGCACGTTTGGATTACGAAAGCACAAGCATAACTTACAATACTTCGATGCTAATAAATATTGATGTTGTTCCTCCTCCGATGTGGATTGCTGTCGATTCCGGTTATTCAAGCACAAGATTAACAGGTCGCAATTCAATGTCGTTTACCGAATTTTTGCCGAGATTTGCCTTAAAATACGAATTTAACAACAGACATCACGTTTATTTTTCTGTGGCGAGAGGCTACAAAGCTGGCGGACACAATATTCAAATGTTTGCCGATATTATTCAAGGCATTGCAGAGGAAAAAGGGAGAATAATGGGGCAACCACCCCACAATTTCGACGACACAATACTACCACGAGAGCATCAAGACTCCATTATTCCTCAAATCCGTTTCAATCCCGAACACAGCTGGAATTTTGAAATAGGGTTTAGAAGTGAAATTTTACAGAACAGACTTTTTGCCGAAGCTGCCGTTTTTTACATCGATGTGCGCAACGTTTTGATTACGCAATTTGTGGAAACCGGGCACGGTAGAATGTTGAGAAATGCAGGACATGCCGAGAGTATGGGTGCAGAGTTGAGTTTAAGAGCTTTTTTATTCGATGGCTTGGTAGTATCCGCCAATTATGGCTTCACACGTGCAATTTTCAGAGATAATAAAAGAGATGACGCTACGGATTTCTCCGGAAATTTTATACCGTTTGCTCCACGAAATACATTTTCTATAGCAGCGAGTTATACGCACGGATTGCGGAATAACCGAATTATCGACCGTTTCAACCTTCATGCACAATACAACGGCGTAGGGCGAATTTATTGGACGGAAGCCAATGATGTCTATCAAAATTTTTACGGTTTGCTAAACTTGAGAGCAGGTGTCAGTAGAGGAATTTTCAGCATGAATATTTGGACAAGAAACACATTGAATACAAACTTTACTGCTTTTTATTTTGAAAGTATGGGGCAAAGGCTTGGTCAAAGAGGGACGCCGTTTCAGATTGGTGTGGATCTTGCTGTAAGGTTCTAAATTTTGCTTGTTAAATCTTGAATTGTAGGTGCTCCATCTCTTTCCCCGTTAGTGTTTTTTCACCAACGATTTCAAATCCCAATTTCAAGTATAGTTTTTTTGCATTGGGATTATCTTTGTCCACCAACAAGCCAAGTACACCTTTTCTGTTGTGAACATACTCGTCAATCAAAAATTGAAACAATTTTGAGCCGATGCCTTTTCCTTGATGGTTTGTGCTCACACCAACGCTGTCGATGTAGTACTCCCCTGCTTCGGTTTCTATTTCGGAATCCATGTAGAGTTGGTAAAGTTCCTCGTCGAACACGGCTTTTATTTCCTCTGCTACGACCTTTCTCAATTCAGACATTTTTGCACCATCATAAACTATTCCGGCGGCAGCAATATCGCCGTCAATGTCCACAACCCAGCAATTTTCGTAAGAATAGGGATTTGCTGTTTTACGAACTAAATTTTCCATAAATTGAGTTGCTTCCTCTTTGGCATCTCTTCCAATGAACTGATAAACGATTTCTTCCATAGCCAGCATGATGTAGTTGGCAATGGCTTTTGAGTCTTCTAATTTTGCTTTTCGTATGGTCATATTTTTTTGGTGCAAAGATACGATTTTTTTTTTTTGAAATGTCATTTATTTTTTGTATCTTTGCAAGCAATTTGAATTTTTGTTCGCAATTTGAGTTTTGAGCCCTGAATTGCGAACACTACAAAAAACATGACGGTTCCACAAATATCTTAAAATATATTATTATGGCAAAAAACAAAAACATGCAGACTCTTGATGGCAACCAAGCCGCCGCTCACGTGGCTTATATGTTCAGTGAGGTTGCAGCAATTTATCCTATTACCCCATCTTCCAACATGGCTGAATATGTTGATGAGTGGGCAGCTTATGGTAAAAAGAACATCTTTGGAGATACCGTAAAAGTAGTTGAATTGCAATCCGAAGCCGGTGCCGCCGCCGCTTTTCACGGATCGTTACAAGCAGGTGCTTTAACAACAACATTCACCGCCTCACAAGGTCTGTTGTTGAAAATTCCAACCATGTATAAGGTCGCCGGAGAGCTTCTTCCGGGCGTAATCCACGTAAGTGCACGTACACTTGCAGGACATGCGTTATCAATTTTCGGAGATCATTCCGATATTTACTCAACTCGTCAAACGGGTTTTGCTTTCTTGGCATCAGGTTCGGTTCAACAAGTTATGGATTTGGCCGGTGTGGCACATCTTACGGCAATCAAATCGCGTGTGCCTTTCTTGCACTTTTTCGATGGTTTCCGTACTTCGCACGAAATGCAAAAAATTGATGTATTGGCTGAAGAAGATTTACTTCCGTTGTTAGATCAAAAAGCATTGCAAGCTTTCCGCAATAATGCTTTGAATCCCGAACATCCTGTTACTCGTGGTACAGCACAAAATCCGGACGTGTTTTTCCAAGCAAAAGAGGCGTTGAACCCATTTTATGATGCAATCCCTGATATGGTAAACGACTGCATGGCAAAAATTTCGGAAATTACCGGTCGTGAATACAAGCCGTTTACATACTATGGTGCAAACGATGCCGAACATGTTATTGTTGCAATGGGATCGGTTACTGAAACCATCAAAGAAACCATTGACTATTTGAACGCAAAAGGTGAAAAATTAGGTTTAATTACAGTTCACCTGTACCGCCCATTTTCAGTAAAATATCTGATGGACGTAGTTCCCGCGTCTGTAAAACGTATTTGCGTTTTAGACAGAACTAAGGAAATCGGCTCTGGAGATCCATTGTACTTGGACATTGTTGAAGCTTTCTTGAATGTTGAGAAAAGACCTATGATTATTGCAGGTCGCTACGGTTTGTCTTCAAAAAATACAACCCCTGCACATATCATTTCCATATTTGAAAATTTAAAGGCAGAAAAACCTAAAAACAAGTTCACAGTAGGTATTATTGATGACACTACGCATCACTCATTGCCACTTCCGAAAGTTGGAATTAGCGTTGTTCCGGAAGGTACGTATGAAGCAAAATTCTATGGTTTGGGTGCTGACGGAACAGTAGGTGCAAACAAAAATTCGATCACAATTATTGGGGATAATACAGACAAATATTGTCAAGCGTATTTCCAATACGACAGTAAAAAATCCGGTGGCTACACGTGTTCGCACTTGCGTTTCGGAAATAAGCCGATTCGTTCGCCTTACTTAGTTGGAACACCTGATTTTGTTGGTTGCCACGTGTCAAACTACATCTACAAGTATCCGATGTTGACAGGCTTGAAAAAAGGTGGATCGTTCCTGTTAAATTCGCTTTGGGATGTTGAGGAAACCAAAAAAAGGTTGCCAAATTCAATGAAGAAATTCTTGGCAGAAAACGATATTTCTTTATACATCATCAACGCAACGAAAATTGCTAACGAAATCGGCTTAGGTAATCGTACCAACGTTATTTTGCAATCTGCATTTTTCAAAATCACTAACGTTATTCCTTACGAAGATGCTGTAAAGGAAATGAAACGCATGATCGACAAATCTTACGGTAAAAAAGGAGAGAAAGTTGTTCAAATGAACTATGCCGGTGTTGATCGTGGTGCGGATTATGTTAAAGTAGAAATTCCTGCGGAATGGGCACAATTAGACGGAAAAGACGATGTTGCAATCGATCCGACTACTCCGGAATTTATCCGCAATTATGTGATTCCTGTGAACAAGCAACTTGGTCATAGTTTGCCTACGAGTGCGTTCAAAGGTCGCGAAGACGGAACACTGCCTCCGGGTACTACGAAATATGAAAAACGAGGCGTTGCAGTTGATGTCCCTGAGTGGTTTGCTGAAAACTGCATCCAGTGTAACCAATGTGCCTACATTTGCCCTCACGCTACACTTCGTCCGTTCTTGATGACAGAGGAAGAGTTGAAGGCTTGTCCTGCCGGAACAGCTACAAAACCGGCAATTGGCAAAGAGTTTGAAGGTTATCACTATCGCATGCAATTAAGCCCGCTTGATTGTATGGGTTGTGGAAACTGCGTTGATATTTGTCCGTCGAAAACCAAAGCCTTAGAAATGAAACCTCTTGGAACACAACAGGCTGAAGTTGAGCGTTGGAATTATATAGACAAGCATATTCCGTACAGAACCGAATTGACCGACATTTTCAAAAATGTTAAGAGCAGTCAGTTTGCACAGCCTTTGTTCGAGTTTTCCGGTGCGTGTACAGGTTGTGGAGAAACCCCGTATATCAAACTTATCACACAGTTGTACGGAGAACGTATGACTATTGGCAATGCCACAGGGTGCTCGTCAATCTATGGCGGTTCCAATCCTTCGACACCTTACTGTACAAACCACAAAACCGGGCACGGACCTGCTTGGGCAAATTCATTATTCGAAGACACTGCTGAATTTGGTTACGGTATCTCTCTTGCTACAACCAAATTGCGTGATCGTATCGAGCGATTGATGAAAGATGCAATTGATAGCGACAAGTGCTCGGCAGAGTTGAAAGGCTTATTCGCAGAGTGGATTGCTAATAAAGACAACGGTCAGAAGTCTGTTGAAATTTCGAACAAAATCAAGCCTCTTATTGCAAAAGGCGAATGCGACTATTGCAAAGAGATCAACAAATACAGCCAATATCTCATTAAGAAATCACACTGGATTTTTGGTGGAGACGGCTGGGCTTACGACATTGGTTTCGGTGGCTTGGATCATGTAATTGCTACGGGCGAAGATGTGAATATGTTAGTCATGGATACAGAAGTATATTCAAACACCGGTGGCCAAGCTTCGAAAGCAACGCCTGTTGCAGCAATTGCAAAATTTGCTACTGCGGGAAGACGTTCTCGCAAGAAAGACCTTGGGACTATTGCTATGACTTACGGAAATGTTTACGTGGCACAAGTTGCGATTGGAGCAGACTACAACCAGTTCTTTAGAGTATTGAAAGAAGCGGAAGCATATCCGGGACCATCAATTATCATCGCTTACTCGCCTTGTATCAACCACGGCTTGGCTGGTGGTATGGGTACAACGACATTAGATAACAAGCGTGCTGTTGAGTGCGGTTACTGGTCGTTGTGGAAATACGATCCTCGCTTGGAGGCGGAAGGTAAAAATCCGTTCGTTTTCGAAAGTAAAGAGCCGGATTGGAGCAAGTTTCAAGATTATATTCTTAGTCAGGTTCGTTACAATTCGTTGCAGAAAACGTTCCCTGCCGAAGCCGGTGAGTTGTTCAAAGCCGCTGAAGAAAACGCAAAATGGCGTTACAACCAGTACAAGCGTTTGTCGGCAATGGACTGGTCGAATAAGTAGTTTTCGATTTGTGCTATGAAGGAAAGAGGCTGTCTTGTTTTGAGACAGCCTCTTTTTTGTACCTTTAAGCCCGAATTTTGTAAAATGTTTGGTTAATTGATTTTTTTTGTATGTATGTCCAAAAAAATCACTATCTTTGCAAAAAAATCGAATGAATGACAGGTCAAAATACTGGATTGAGATTGCTGACTACGACACCGGAACAGCAAAGGCTATGCTGACTTCAAAACGATTTTTGTATGTTGGTTTTATGTGCCATCAAGCAGTTGAAAAAACGATCAAGGCTTATTACTGCTCGAAAAAAGAGGAAACACCACCGTTCACACACAACCTGAAAAATTTAGCGGAACGATGTGATTTATTACCACTATTTTCTGATGAGCAACTTGATTTTATAGAGGAATTATTACCGATGAACATCGAGGCAAGATACCCCACGCATAAAGAAAAACTTTTCAAATTACTCACACCTCAAAAATGTGAGGACATCATCAAACAAACTGAATCATTATGTCAATGGATAAAGGAAAGGCTTTAGAACACGCCAAGCGCTATGCAGGGATTGTTTGTGAGGAGTTATCGCCTTGCAAGGTAGTTTTGTTTGGCTCGTTGGTAAATGGAAACTTCAACGAAAACAGCGATATTGATATTGCCGTTGTGAAAGATCATTTAGGTGAGAACTATTGGGACTTGTCAAAAAAACTAAATCGACTCACACGAAATATAGATACTCGTATTGAACCTATTTTATTACAAGCCGATGATGATCGAAGTGGTTTCCTGACGACTATTTTAACAGTAGGAGTTGAATTATAACCAATTTTTCTGTTCAAAAAATGGGTTGTGTCAGATTAGTCTTACGAAATTTTAGACCAAACGGTTTCTCCAAACATTTTTCGAAGCGTGTGATTTAGTTTTTGATGTCGCGGTTGGCTCAAATTTGGGTCTTCATCCAACACCAACCCTGCGGCGACACGTGCTGCACGGATAATACGCTCGTCTTTGGTTAAATCGGCTAATTTGAAATTTAAGGTTCCGCTTTGCTGTGTGCCTTGAATGTCGCCGGGTCCGCGAAGTTGTAGGTCAACTTCGGCGATTTTGAAACCATCGTTGGTTTTCACCATCGTATCTATTCGCTGTCTGGCATCACTGCTGAGCTTGTGGCTCGACATTAAGATGCAATAACTTTGTTCGGCTCCGCGTCCTACACGTCCACGCAATTGATGAAGTTGAGAAAGTCCGAAACGTTCGGCGTTTTCAATAACCATCACGGTGGCATTCGGAACATCTACACCCACCTCAATGACTGTTGTCGAAACCATAATTTGTGTTTTGTTTTCAACAAATAATTTCATACCCAAATCCTTTTCGGTTTGAGGCATTTTTCCGTGCAAAATACTAACTTGAAATTCCGGACGTGGAAATTCTGCACACATTGTAAAATAGCCTTCTTCCAAGTCTTTCAAATCCAATTTTTCCGACTCTTTAATGAGCGGATAAACCACATAAACTTGTCTGCCTTTTCGGAGTTCTTGCTTGATAAATTCGTACAATTTCAAACGCGAATTATCGTAGCGATGCAACGTTTGCACAGGTCTTCGATTAGGCGGAAGTTCATCGATGACGGATGTGTCCAAATCGCCGTACAGCGTCATCGCTAACGTGCGTGGAATGGGTGTTGCCGTCATTACTAAAATATGTGGCGGAAACTGACTTTTTGCCCAAAGTTTCGAGCGTTGTGCAACACCGAAACGATGCTGTTCGTCAATGACGCAAAGTCCGAGTTTTTGAAATTGTACCGTGTCTTCAATCAAAGCGTGAGTACCTATGAGAATTTTAATTGTTCCGTTTTGCAAACTTTCGTGTAATTCGCGTCGTTCTTTAGTTTTTGTAGAACCTGTCAGCAATCCGATACCAATGTCTAACCCTGTCAAAAATTTCTGAATACTTTTGAAATGCTGTTGTGCCAAAATTTCGGTCGGAGCCATAAGGCAAGACTGGAATCCGTTGTCGGCAGCGATAAGCATTGTCATTAAGGCAACCAGCGTTTTTCCACTTCCGACATCGCCTTGCAGCAAACGATTCATTTGAAATCCGCTGCCTAAATCTTTGCGAATTTCTTTCACAACGCGCTTTTGTGCATCTGTTAGCGTAAACGGGAGATTTTCCTTGTAAAAATGATTGAAATTTTCGCCGACTTTGGAAAATACATAACTTTTTTCTAACTTATGCTGTGTTTTCTGCTTCAAAACACGCATTTGCAGCAAAAATAACTCTTCAAATTTGATTCGGTTTTGAGCCCTAACCAATTCGTCTTGATTTTTTGGATAATGTATCAAACGTAGAGCGGAATCTCTTGAAATCAATTGATACTTCTGCAAAACAGACTCCGGCAAAATTTCGGGAACAGGCGAATACATTCCTTCCAAAAGCGTTTGCATCAATTTACTGACCGCTTTTGAAGTAAGTCCTTTGTTTTTCATGGTTTCCGTTGTATTGTACATCGGAAACAAGCTTTCTTTTTGTAGTTTGGCTTCGCTTGCCAAATCAATTTCGGGATGCGTAAAATTGTACGACTTATTGAACAGTGTGGGTTTGCCGAAAATCACGTAATCTTCGCCGATTTTCAAATTTTCGTTGATCCATTTCACACCTTTAAACCAAACCAAGTCTATTTCGCCAGTTTCATCGGCAAATCGAACCACCAAGCGTGATTTGAATTTTGCACCAACCACTTCTTTGCTCAAAATTTTGCCTTGAATTAAAACATATGTGCTTTCGCTTTTGAGCTCATTTATTTTAACGTAGTTACTTTTGTCCACATAGCGAAACGGCAGGTAGTTCAGCAAATCCTCGAACGAAAACACATTGATCTCCTTGCGAAGCAATTCGCCCCGCTTCGGACCTACGCCCTTTAGAAATTCAATCGGTGTAACTAAATAGTCGTTCATTGCCAAAAAACTTTTGCAAAGATACGATTGCAGATAGTCAAACTATCTTTTCCGCTTTTTTTGCAATTCTTGTTGTCTTTTCGCTGCTTCTTCGAGGCGTTGTTGCCACTTGGATTTGGTAACCGGTTTTTTGCGTGCTTCGGCAACCATGTGGCGAACTTTTTCCTAATTAATAAACCTGCCCGTTACCCAAGTAATCAAAAAGGTCATACACGTCGAAACAAAGTAATAGTAGTTCAATGCCGACGAAAAACTATTCAAAAACATCAATAACATGATCGGCATAAAATACATCATGGTTTTCATTCCGGGCATCATCGTTGATGCATTTTGACGCATGGTCATTCGCGTATAAAACACATTCGAAACCGCCATCATAATTGCGAACAAACTGATGTGAGCCCCATAAAACGGGATATTGAAAGGTAAATTGATAATAGAATCGTAGGTTGATAAATCGTCTGCCCAAAGAAACGGTTGTTGACGCAATTCTATACTGTTCGGGAAAAATCGGAACATCGCAATCAAAATCGGGAATTGCAACAACATCGGGATACAGCCTGCCAGCTGGTTGATTCCGGCTTTCCGATAGAGTGCCATAACCGCTTTTTGTTTTTCCATCGCCTGTTCGGGTTTTGGAAATTTCTTGTTGAGTTCCTCGACTTCGGGCCTGACTACTTTCATTTTTGCAGCCGAAATCCACGATTTCAGCGTAAGCGGAGCCAAAACAAGTTTGAGTAGAACCGTTAAAATAAGGATAATTATTCCGTAGTTGAGGTTAAATCCTTGCAAAAAATTGAATACCGGAATCACGGCAAAACGGTTTACCCACTGCATTAGGAAGAATCCCCATCCAAGTGGAACCAAGCGTTCCAAATCCAGATTATAAGATGATAAAATTGAAAAACTGTTAGGTCCCAAATACAATTTCATGTTGATGCTGTGATTTGGCTCTGACCTGTAAGGCAGGCCTATCAAAGCGTCCAACGTTCTGACATAATTAGCTCTATCCAAATTCGGATCGGTAGAATTCGTCAGATTGGCATTCACGATCGAGTTGTTATCTTTCATAATTAAAGCCGACGTGAAAAAATGATGTCTGAACGCTACCCAATTTACCGGTGTGTTGATTCTCTCTTCGCCATCGCCACGGCTTACACGATCAACTCGGGCGTTGTTAGGCTTGAAGAAAATACCAGTGTTTGTATTTTCAAAACTTCTAGCTTCATTTCCGGCTGAGGCTCTTTCGTTTCTTGGCAAAACAGCATTCCAGTGTAAATCAATCGTATTCGCCCCTGTTGCCGGCTCAACTATGCCGGCCATCCCTACAAAATTTATCTGGAAGTCAATCATATATTCATTTCCTCTAAATCTGTAAAGAAATTCGACATATCGTGATCTGTCCAGATCATAACCATCATTCAAGAACAATCTCATTGCAACCTCTGCGGTTTGGTCGCCTGTAATTACTGCACCATCTTGAAAATTGGATGTGATTTCAAAAAAGTACTCATACGTCCTGATTATGCGTTGATTTACAGTGCGGGCATTTACAGCAAATTCGATGAAAAAATTATGCCATTCGTTATCGAATAATGTGACGTGTTTATTCTCTGCGATATGTGGCGACACGAGAAAATCATTCAGACTCACCCGTGACATTGTTCCGCCGAGATTGCTGAAATCCACGGTAAATTTGTCAGTTATGAGTGTTTTGGTCTGTTTTTCGCCAACTAAACTGTTTGAGAAAAAATTTTGTTCGTCTCTTACGATTTCCGGTCTTTCATCTGTCGGCTGTACAGATGGGGCATGCCCCGTCTCTACTGCATATACCAATGCCAACGAATCTTGTACGCGCTGCAATTCAGCCGCAATACGTTGTTCTTGTTGCTCGCGAATCATTTGTTCGCGTTCTTCCGCACTTGGTGCATTCCACCAAGCGAACACAGCAATCACTACAAACATGAGTATCAGACCCGTAACTGTATTTCTATCCATAACATATTATTTTTGAAGTGCAAAGATACGAAAAAAATTGAGAATTGAGAATGGAAAATGGAAAATTATTTTACTGTGTCGTGCATTAGCCCTTTTGCGAATCGTCTTGATTTAGTAAAAGAGTTTGCTTCGCATTGAAAGCTGTAACTACTTTTTTTCCTGTTTTTTGCTCAAGTTCCAACCGTGCATTCTTTGCAATTTCGCCACCTTGACGTGCTATATTTTGGTGGTCTGTTATTGTTTCGGGATTTGTTGTTTCCGAAATTTCTTTTGTAGAAAGTTCTGCAAGCATGTTTAATACCAATTCTTTATTGGTCATATTGTCTCGCAAATTTTCTTTTTTCAGTCCTTTGAATTGTTTATACTCCTTTGTGGTTTTTCCGCTCCAAGTTTTTGTAATGATATCGGTTAAGGTGGCAAATTGTAGACCTTCTCTTAATCCGTGTTTCTTCCATTCATCCGTTAAGTCCTTACGAATTTCAATGCTTTTTAGGCGCTGATTAATCCAACTGTCGGAATAACCGAGCCGTTTATAGTCAAGCATTGCCTGCTCAATGGAAAGTTCAGGGTCTTGCAGTTGATCAAGGCGTTGCTTGGCTACTTCCGCCATCCATATTTTGAAAGGTTCTGCTTTCGGTGATGGAATAGACTGAATTAAACGGAAAAGTTGTTGCAAATTAGCAACATCCGTTAGTCGCATTTTGCCGTCAGGAGCAATTAATTTCAAACCGTTACAAATTGTAACGGTTTCATTTCCTTCGTCCCTTAATCGCTTCTTCAATACCCGCCAATAAACTTGCGGATTAGGGCTGTCTGTCAATATTGCAACGATATCAACAATAGAAAAATACCATTCTTCTTCTGTTTCGTTCCATAAAGTACGAACTTTTTTGTCTTCAAAGATTTGAATTTCTTGTTTCATTTTGTATTTTTTTTGCTTTGTTAAATTTCCTGCAAAGTTACGCAAAAGAATCCGAAAAAAAAACTTAAAAAGTGTTAAAAATCCTTAATTTTTTTTAAGATTTCGCATTCCGTTAGGAGCTCAACGACCGCAACCCGGTGGCTGAGCAGAGCCGAAACCACATCGGTACTAACACGACAGTCGTCCGTAGGACGATACGTGACTATCCGCAGGTGCAACCTGCGGTGTCCAAGTGTAACCCACAGTGTATGGGTGTACGGATGCCCCACCGCTCGGAGAGCGGTACATGCCGCCCTACGGGCGGGGTGCGTGCTATCGCACGCATGCCACAGGCTAACGCCTGCGGCTAATCACATAACGCCCTGCGGGCATACCCTGAGCGGAGCCGAAACGACCACACCTCGAAGCAATAGTTCCTGAAAGCACTAACGTACGCAACGGACAGTTAAGCCGCTACCCCTATCGAGCCCAGACATGTAGAAGAAGTTGATGCCGCCACTCATGCTGCCAATGGCCAAGGGACGTGCCCAGCTGGCCGAAGCAGCATCCGTCGTCGACCAATAGATACCATTCTCTTGACTAAGCACCGTACCTGTCGGATTACTGAAGCCACCAAGATGACTACCCCAACGGGTAACATAATTCGCATTAACAAATGCTAAATCTGTTCGGCTGTCTCCAGTGCCACCCATAGCAATATCTAAATCAATAAAATCCTGCATCGTAGGAACACGCCAAGGTAAAGGACACAACTGATCAGCAAAACGCATAACAGCACACCACGAAAACAAATCACCAGGGAAACCGGGATTGGAACGACAATCAGCATTGAAATTAGGAAATGCACCACCATTAAAAACCGTTCTATCGACACAAGCAGTAGCAGTCACAGCATCAGACCAAATCTGAGAAATACCATGACCGGTAATCGTCCATTCTTGGGTGCCACGAGATACTGTGCCAAGGCTTTCACCCCAACCCGGAGCATTGCCATTACAGCCAGCTGGTAGTACCGTGATAGTTCCGGTAATGGAATGTGGCTCGCATGTATCATCATCTCCAATGGTTGTAATGGTATAAGTGAAAACACCTTGCTGAGTTGGTATGCCCGAAATGGTAATTGAGCCTGTTGTCAGGCCTGAAACAGTAATTCCGGCAGGTGGAGTGAGTGAATCTACAATGCCCGGGCCCGTCCAGGTCACTGTTACCAAATTGGCTGCACTGATAGTGGAATTTGGGGAATACACAAGCTTGCTTGCGAAAAGTAGGAAGAGGATAGTGAGATTTTTTCTCATGGTTTTGTTTTTTAGTTATGAATTATGCTTTTTTAGTTATGAGTTGTGGATTATGAGTTATGAGTTAGTGGTTAATGGGGTGTAGATTGTAAATTGCGGGGGTGTATAATTGAGAATTTCGCCAATAGCAAAATAAGCCCATAGAGCCACGAAAATCGTGCTCGATGACTTTTTTTTGATAAAATTTTAAAGAAAACGCCGTAATGAGGCTGTTAGACGCCTCTACGCTAAAATTACATGGGTGGGGGGGGGTGTGGATAAATATCACACTATTAGCACATTGCGCACAATAAAAACGAGAAAATATAGTATAGTAGTGCTTGGTAGCATATTAATTTATTTGAAGGCACAAAGATACAAAAAAAATTGAGTATAGCAAAAAATTCTCAATTCTCCATTTTCAATTCTCAATTAAATTCCGTATCTTTGCACCAAAAAACAATAAAACAATGTCAGATTTTCAAACCCAAATTCGTCAAGGCATTCCCGATGTGTTGCCTGCTCCGCAAGCGTATGATACGAGCGTAAACCACGCTCCAAAACGCAAAGATATTTTAACCGACGATGAGAAAAAATTAGCCCTTCGCAATGCATTGCGATATTTTGAACCCAAACATCACGCCGAACTTTTGCCCGAATTCAAAGAAGAATTGGAAAAATACGGACGAATTTATATGTACCGTTTTCGTCCGACCTACAAAATGTATGCTCGCCCGATAGACGAATATCCCGCAAAATCCAAGCAGGCTGCGGCAATCATGCTTATGATTCAAAATAATTTGGATTATGCTGTTGCACAACACCCGCACGAATTGGTTACTTACGGCGGAAATGGTGCGGTTTTCCAAAATTGGGCACAGTATTTGCTCACGATGAAATATCTTTCGGAAATGACTGATGAGCAAACTTTGGTCATGTACAGCGGGCATCCGATGGGTTTATTTCCTTCACACAAAGATGCTCCGCGTGTGGTTGTTACCAATGGCATGATGATTCCGAATTACTCCAAACCAGACGATTGGGAGCGTTTTAACGCACTTGGTGTAACCCAATACGGACAAATGACAGCCGGTTCGTACATGTACATCGGACCGCAAGGGATTGTTCATGGAACAACAATTACGGTAATGAATGCGATGCGGAAGTTGCGTAGCGTCATTGCGAGCGAAGCGAAGCAATCCACAGCACAACAGATTGCTTCGGGCGATGCCCTCGCAATGACGGATAGTAGCAAGGGGATTGCGGGACAAGCCCGCAATGACGACAAAACACCATTATTCATCACATCCGGCTTGGGCGGAATGTCCGGCGCACAGCCCAAAGCAGGAAATATCGCAGGTTGTGTTTCGATTACGGCAGAAATCAACCCGAAAGCCACACACACACGCCACTCGCAAGGTTGGGTGGATGAAGTGCACGACAATTTGGAACAACTTTTTGCACGTATAAAAGAGGTGCAAAATCAAAACGGTGTCCGCTCATTTGCTTATCAAGGCAACATTGTGGATTTGTGGGAATACTGTGCAAAACAAAGCATTAAGGTTGATATTGGTTCTGACCAAACGTCTTTGCACAACCCTTGGGCAGGCGGTTATTATCCGGTTGGATTAACCTTTGAGGAATCGAATAAAATGATGGCAGAGCAACCCGAATTGTTCAAGCAAAAAGTCCAAGAAACGCTACGCCGTCATACCGATGCGGTGAACACTTGCGTGAAAAACGGCACCTATTTTTTCGATTACGGCAATGCTTTTTTGTTGGAAGCAAGTCGTGCCGGTGCAGATATTTTGAACGAAAAAGGCGATTTCAAATATCCGTCATACGTGCAAGATATTATGGGTCCGATGTGTTTCGATTACGGATTTGGCCCTTTCCGCTGGGTGTGTGCTTCGGGTAAAACGGAAGACTTGGATTTGTCCGACGAGATTGCGATGCAGGTTTTGGAAGAGATGGCAAAAACTTCGCCGGTCGAAATCCAACAGCAGATGAAAGACAACATTCAGTGGATTCAAGGTGCAAAAGAAAATAAATTAGTTGTAGGTTCGCAAGCCCGCATTTTGTATGCAGATGCAGAAGGTCGCATAAAAATTGCCGAAGCATTTAATCAAGCGATAAAATCCGGAAAAATTTCTGCTCCGATTGTTTTAGGGCGTGATCATCACGATGTTTCGGGAACGGATTCGCCGTTTAGAGAGACATCGAATATCTACGATGGTTCGAGTTTCACATCCGATATGGCGATTCACAACGTGATTGGCGATTCGTTCAGAGGTGCAACTTGGGTGAGTATTCACAACGGTGGCGGCGTTGGCTGGGGCGAAGTAATCAATGGTGGATTTGGTATGGTTTTAGACGGTTCGGATGATGCCGACAGAAGGCTGAAATCTATGTTGTTTTGGGACGTCAACAACGGTATTTCCCGTCGCTCTTGGGCTCGAAACGAAGGTGCGATTTTTGCAATAAAACGTGCAATGGAAACCAATCCGCAATTGAAAGTTACGTTGCCGAATTTGGTAGATGATGCGTTGTTTAGTAGGGCAACCGCATCAAAATGCCAGTAGTTTCCCGTATATCACAAAGAGAAAATGACAAATAAATTTGGTCAGTCCAAAAAAATTCTGTATTTTTGCTCTGTAATACAAAAAAGAATGCTTGCGAAAATCCCGCGTAGTTAAATACGCAAAATTTATTGAAAAAAGCATATCTTTGTAAAACTAAAGTTACATTTGATAATTAAATCTACCGTATTATAAAATATAAGCAGACTATGGCAAATCCAAATACAAAACAGATTACAAACCCGCGTGAGCGGGCTTTTCAGCATAGACTCGGCACAGACTACTGTAACGAGGATAACAGATTGACGCCGGGATTTAGAAATGTCGAAACTCTATCGTTTGGGCGTAGAGTGACAAGGCTACCGGAACCAAGAACATTCGAATATTCACGAGATAAAAGGTATCAAGTTCCGCTTTCCTACGGCCATAACTCGTTGCGGCCTATTGACCGTTTCTTGAGTGCAGATTATAGATTGATGCCGGAGAGTTTCGGAACTATCGACCCTTCACGGTTTAGACTTGCATGGGATAGCCCACTTTCTGACGGTTATGATTCGTTGGAACGTTTCCGGTTATCAGAGCTACGGGGCTACGATTTAGGTCCAGGTATCATTAAGTTTCATACGGCTTTGGGCGAAGGATTGAATAAGTATAAAAATTGTATAACAATTACAAATACCGGTAGAAATCCTGGGAAAGTCCACTATAGAAACGCACGTACCGGCAGAGTATATACCGGAAATCAATCGGAAACTGTACGATATCTCAGCAGAACACCGGCAGGAAATGTAGTGAGGCGTGCACCACTTGTAGGCACTGCATTAAGTGGAGTAGACATTCTAGTTAACCTTGTTGATGATGAGTGGACAGTAGGAGAAAATACAGCGGAAGCGGTAGGCAGTGCAGCATTTGGCTGGGCAGGATTTAAGGCAGGGGCATGGGCAGGATTCAAGATCGGAGCTGGTTTTAAGGGATTTGGGGCAATTCCGGGAGCTCTAATAGGAGGTATCATTGGAGCTATGGGCGGCTCTTGGGGTGGTAGAAGAGCAGGGAAAGCTATTCATAAACAAGTTGCTAAATGCTACAAATGAAACAGGTAATCTATTTTTGGAACAAGATTTTTTACAACATGTGGAAGTTTAGCTGCTGGGCTCCACTTTCTATGTGGTTTTTAAAAAAAGAAGCCGTGAAAAAATTTTATAAAAAAAGAGGTGTGAAAAATCTACAAAAAGAACTTTCCAATGCAGTGTATCCACTTATGTACTCGCATGCGTTTTATGGGTTGTTAATGCTCACCAGTTTTTTATTTTTGCCTATCATCATGTATGTTGGTAGGACTCTTTTTGTTGAAGGAGGGCTTGTGCTAAATCGTTCACTTACAATTGCTATATTTGCTTTTATATGGCTAGTGCCAACATATGCAATCAATGAATACCTGCTTGGCTGGATGAAAGATAGGTATATTCCCTATTTCGAAGTATTTGAAAAGGAGTCTGAAAAAGAGAAACGAAAGTGGAAATGGATCACAATTTTTACAGTTTTGTTAATGTTGACAATAGCTGTAACTTTGTTTATAATTTTGTAGTGCCACAATGACACGGATGCCCATACCAAATATAATAGAAAAAAATAAATTGAAAAAAGAAGCAAAAAAACATGAAACATTTATACCAAACACAGGCGTGGATATCCGCATCGGTGGGCTAACTTATTTTTGGAACAAAATTTTTTACAACATGTGGAAGTTTAGCTGCTGGGCTCCCCTTTCTAGATGGTTTTTAAAAAAAGACGCTGTGCAAAAAATGTATAAAGAAAGAGGCGTGGACAACATTCAAAAAGAACTTTCCAATGCGTTATACCCCATGATGTATTCACATGCGTTTTATGGGTTGCTAATGCTTACTGGCTTTTTATTTCTACCTGCTTCTTTGCATGTTGGTAGAGTTTTTTTTGAACGAGAAATCATAGAAAACGAGTCACTTTTAGTTGCTATATTTGCTTTTACAACTATAGCCCCAACGTATGCTCTCAATAGCTATCTGCTTGGTTGGAAAAAAGAGAGATATATAACCTATTTCAAGGTATTTGAAAAAGAATCTAAAAAAGAAAAACGAAAATGGAAATGTATAACAATTTTTACAGTTTTGTTAATGCTAGGAATGATTGTTACGTTGTTTATAATTTTACTTTAAACTAGGCGATGTGGATATCCGTATCAACATGACAAAGAATTTTTTCTATCTTTGCAAAAAAAAAGCTGCATTTGACACTTGAATCTACCGTTTAGCAAATAATTTGGTAAATTTGTTTTTTTTTTGTATCTTTGCAGTCGGGGTAAGTCTTAGACGACCAGCTCCTACTTATTCCCCCAGGGTCGGAAGGCAGCAAGGGTCGGTGGTTGTAGCGGTGCGATGTAAGTAGCTTG
>Ga0123355_10000243_pt1 | contig 70132 bp, 58 predicted proteins | sample TergutEmb28metaG_3_FD_89872 | JGI IMG/M metagenome (GOLD analysis project Ga0123355, IMG submission 89872) | Embiratermes neotenicus P1 segment gut microbial communities from Petit-Saut dam, French Guiana - Emb289 P1 | ecosystem: Host-associated > Arthropoda: Insects > Digestive system > Gut ...
CTTCTTGCGTTTTACACTGGGTTTATCGTAGTGTTCCCTTTTGCGTATCTCTCCCATGATTCCCGCTTTTGCGCAATCGCGCTTAAAACGCCGAAGCGCCATGTCCAGGGTCTCGTTATCTTTGATTGTGACTTTTGACATTGGACTTCCCTCCCTCCGGCTAGTACGCTGTTGTTATTGAACAATAATACACTATTAAAAAGACAGCGTCAAGGGTACATATTGCTTATTCATGGATTCAATGCTTGACTAATATTAATTACCATCTCCGCCAGCAAAAACACTAAGAAGACCTACAACACCTACAGCCAAAGAAGCAAGGATATTGCCTGCTGCACCTTTTACAACATCTTTAGTATCCTTTTTAAGTTCAGAAGACCTTGTACTTGAACTGTTGGATTTTGACGACTTACCTGACTGATTCTTTAATTCATACAAAGGTATGTTTGACATTCTAGAACCTCCATTCATCCATTTATTGTAAAATAATAACATGCAAAATTATGGCATAATATTCATCGCTTGTCAACCTATTAAATGCTGAGTTTATCATGTTGCTTATTACAATTGTAATGAAATCAATTGAAAATGGCGTGCTAATGTTTGACAATATTAGCACACTAGTGTACACTCCGTAAAGGTGATATATAATGAAGATTGAACAACAAATTAAAGATATTATTGGGGCGCAAGATGCCACAATTGAAATTCCAAAATCTTCTGAACATGGTGAATATTCATCCAATATTGCCATGAAGAACGCTAAGAAATTAAAACGTAATCCTATTGAGCTGGCTCGTGAAATGGTAAACAATATGGATTTTGATGGAACATATATTGACCGTGCAGAAGTCGCTGGTGGTGGTTTTATAAACTTTTTCCCAACCAATGAATGGTATAAATCCATTCCGCTTGATGTGATGGAAGCTAGAGAAAATTGGGGCAGAAATATAACCTTGGATGGCAGTAAAATCTGTTTAGAATATGTTTCCGCAAATCCAACGGGTCCAATGCACATGGGTAATGCTCGTGGTGGTGCATTAGGGGACAGTTTGGCGCGAATTCTATCTTTTTGTGGTGCGGAAGTTGTAAAAGAGTTTTATCTTAATGATGCTGGTAGTCAAATTGATAAATTCAAACAATCATTAGAAGCGCGCTTTGAACAGCTAAAAGGCGCAAATGTTGAATTTAAAGATGAATGGTATCAAGGTGAAGATATTATTAATCATGCACAGTATTGGCTTGACAGTGGGCATGATACCTCTGAGGGGCTTATGGAGTATGCCCTTGAGAAAAATATAACTGATATAAAACGCATTCTTCAAAGTTATAATGTGGAATATGATGTTTGGTTTCGTGAAAGCACTTTATACAGCAGCGAATCTATCACAAACGCTATTACTAGACTGGGCGAAAACAACAAGACATATAACAAAGATGGTGCAGTATGGCTTAAAACAGAGGGTGACGATGTCAAAGATGAAGTTTTAGTTCGTGCCAATTCGTTTCCAACTTACTTTGCGGCTGATATTGCCTACCATTACAACAAATTTGAAGAACGTGGATTTACAAGAGGAATCAATATTTGGGGTGCAGACCATGGTGGGCATATCTCACGAATGAAATCTGCACTTGAAAGTATGGGTATTGAATCCAATCGCCTTGAAATTATCATCATTCAACTTGTTCGCCTCATGCGTGATAAACAGGTAGTGAGAATGAGTAAAAGAAAAGGTGATACTGTTTCCCTTGAAGATTTGATTGAAGAAATTGGAGTGGATAGTGCGCGTTTCTTTTTTAATATGAGAAATGCAAACAGTGCTTTTGATTTTGATTTAGACCTAGCAATTAAACAATCAAACGAAAATCCTGTGTTTTATGTACAGTATGCCCATGCTAGAATTTGCAGTCTTTTGGAACAGGCTGGAATAAATATTGATAAACAAACTCCAATGGAATCATCAGAAATAAAGTATAATTTTGATACACCAGCAGAACGTGCTTTAATTAAAACCATTGCACTGTTTCCACGTGAAATTGTTTCTGTCGCACAATCATTAGAGCCATCAAGTCTTACAACTTACGTGCGAAACTTAGCAAGTGATTTTCATAGTTTTTATACCGTCTGTCCAGTTAATAGTGTTGAAGATGATGATGTGCGTTCTGCCCGTCTGCTTTTGGTTCAAGCAACTAGACAAACTATAAAAAATTCACTTGACCTTTTGGGTGTTAGCGCACCTAATAAAATGGCTAAAATAATAGAATAAGTCAATAGAAATATTCAAAACAAAGGCTAGGAAATGGCACATTTAAACCATTCCCTAGCCTTTCAATTTTCCATTAAATCAAAGGGCTAACTATTGCGAAAATTGACATTGCCATATTATACATAAATCTAGCAAATACAACCAATAGGCAAATTGTAATAAAAAATGCTGACCAGTCTACCATATTGTTTATCTTTTTTTCTATCTTCTTTTTCTGCTTCTTATCCAAACCTTCGACTAATAAACGCTTACTGGCCACATACTTAACAAACATAGGCACAAGAGCTAATAATAATCCAACTATGCACAAAATTAAAAATTGTTCGAATTTATCATAATAACCAAACATAAAATTCGCTCCTCAAAATCAATGTATCATATATATATTATGGTATGTAATGCACATAATATCACATGTTACTAATGAGGGGATGGGAAAATCAATCTTTTGTTAGCCACACACCAAAAAAATCTTTTTTCACCATACGGGAGGCGGAGGCAGTTATTTCTTGCAACATAAGCTCCCTATTATATCTGGTTATGCCTATACGGTCTTTCATTAGGGCTTCTACTTGACGACACCAATTTTCCATTTCAGCAAGGCATGTCACTGTTCCGTTGCCACTTCCACCAGCCGCAGCTATTATATCCACAACTTTATTTTTAGCCGCGCTACCTTTTTCTTCATTAAATACTTCCAAACGGCGAAAGCGGTCTAAGAAGTATTTCATCGGTTCACTAGGTTGACCAAAATAGACAGGCGTGACCAGTATAAAACCCTTTGCTTCGCGTATTTTTACCTGTAACTCTGCCATTATGTCGTCAATAGTGCATACAGCTTTGCCAAAACATGTACCCCAACCCTTGTCAACATTCCCAAAAACCAATTCACTAGTGCCACAAAGTTTACATGGTTTTAGCTCTTTTGCACAGATATCAATGATTTCTGCTTCACCACCTGCGGCAGTTATTCCTTCATAGGCGGCTTTTCCGCAAGCCGCTGTAAGCCCGTTTGTGTTTGGGCTGGCTGTTATTATAATGTACATATCCATCCTCCTAATAATTGGATTAGCTATAGAATCATTATAACATAAAAAAGTAGCTACGCCACTTTCCGAAGGAAACGAAAGCGCGATTCATTCGCGCTGTAGTGGCGGGGCTTGGGGCAGCGCCCCATTGGCGACGGGAATTGCGAGAGCAATTTCCTAGCAAATAAAAATCGCCACCTCCATTAATATAATGGAAGTGGCGATTTTTTACCCGCCAATTACAACAGGGTGAATTGTTACAGCTTCGCCGTTCATCAAAATACGATGTCTTGGTACGGCTCTGCCATTAATAACAGCAATACCTGATTTATCTTCAGGCAAACCAATTAAAGACATGGCATCAGCAACAGTAGACTCTGTGGGCATTTCAAGATTTATAGATCGCTCTGGCACAAACTTTGTAGCCCAACTCTCAGTAAGAACCGATACCTTTATCATTATTCCGCCTCCTCAATCCCTTCAAGTTTAGCTTTATATTTTTCGATAATTTCATATGCAACTTCTTCTTGTAAAACGCCATGCAAAGTTGGTGTTTCAAAGAATCTCTTTGGCAATTTAATATCAGAAAAGTCGAATCCAAGAGCCTTTTTAATGCGTAACTTAGTACCCAGTATACGCCTAGTAACGGCAGTAAGTTCCTCGTTTGTCATTTCAACACCAATAGAGTTAAATGCCTCAATGATATTTTCACGGGTGTAAACTTTGCGTGAGAACAAGCAGATAATCAAAGAGTTGAGCATACAGCGTTCAAGCTCTTCGTTTACAAGATAATTGGCAAAAACTTCTGTGTCAACTTCTGCTTGAGATTGGTCAAGTGAGTAACCTGCATTGTCAAGGTGCGAATGACGCGCCCCAACTGCTTGACCCACAAGAGAACCATAACCCGTGTGATAACCTGTCATTTCATTTTTTGAAATATGCATAGCGTAATCTTGACCGCCGTAAACTTTAGAAGCATGGTCAACACCTTTGCCTAAGTTTACATAGAACTCATTTTTAGCAGCCCCAAGGTATTTTACACATTCGCAATACTCTTTATAACTGCCAAATTTCAGTGGAACGATAGTATCTTCAAGGGTAATAATGCCATTTTCCAATGCTTCTGTAGCCCAACCTAAAGCAACGCCTGTACTCATAGCATCCATGCCCGCAATTTCTACTTCTTCAATAAGTTCAAGAATTTCTTCTGGTTCTTTAAGCCCAACAAATGTACCAAGAGCAAAAATTAACTCATAGTCATAAGCTACGTTAAATGTTTCGTACTCGTGTCCTTTTTCGGCGAAAGAGCGCCTAAATTGCCCAATATGAATACAACCAACAGGGCAACCCGCACATGAAAGTTTTCTAACTTGATGATTTTCAGAGAATGTTTCACCACTTACAGCGTCTGCATGTTCAAAAGTACCTTGACGTAAATTAAGCGTAGGTAATCCACCAAGCCCATTAAGAACTTTAACATTTATGGGTGTGCCTAAATCATGATATTTAGACATTACATCAGTTTTTACGCAAACATCATAAAGTTTACGGAATGTTTTAAAGTATGCGTTAAAGTTTTTAATTGGCATTTCTCTTTCGCCAACGAACTCAATGGCTTTAAGGTGTTTAGAACCCATACACGCACCCAAGCCCAAACGCCCAAAGTGGCGGTATCTGTCAACAGTAGCACACGCATAAGAAACAAGATTTTCCCCACCTGCGCCAATGCGGATAATAGAACGTTTTCCGCTTTTATCACTTTCGTTAAAACGCATAATCCTACCAATATTATCTTTTTCGCTTCCCCAGAATGGGCGTGCATCTTTAAAGATAACATCATTTTCTGTGATGGTAAGATAACAAGGGTGTTTTGATTTATTCGTCAAAACAACAGCATCGTATCCAGAGGATAACATTGCCATACCCAAACGCCCCGCGGCATAGGATTCACCCAAATTTCCTGTGAGTGGTGAAACAAACATCGCCACACATTTTGTAATAACTGGAAAGATTGTTGACAATGCCCCCATTGCAAAAATTACAGGCTGGGCAGGGTCAAGTGGCGCAAGTTCTGGACGCATATTTTCTTCCAGTAATTTGGAAGCAACACCAACACCACCCATAAAGCGGTTTAGGTCTGCTCTTATATCTACACGGAATTTTTGCGTTTCCATATCAATGTACAATACTCTAATATCTCTATGATAAGTCACAAATATTACCCCCTTCTAATCTGGCACTTCTTCTTGAGTGATACATTCATGCGGGCAGTATTTTGCACACATTCCGCAATGGTGACAAATAAGAGGCAACTTTGTTTCTTCACAAAAATCTACAGCCCCCACAACACATGCATCTATGCAGCGTTTGCAACCTGTACACAATTTCTTATTAACAGTGACACCGCCACCTTTTCTTGCTACTAAAGCATCTGTAGGACAGGCTTCTGCACATGCCGCTGGTTCTTTACATCCATGACAAATTGTTTCAGAAAATTTTCCTGACACGCCCCCATACGAGCGTATTTTGATACGACTCTTGTTGAATGAATGACTTTTGGAATTTACCGCCGCACACACAAGCGCGCACGAAAAACACCCAATGCACTTAGACATTCCAGCCGTTTTCATAACTTTAGCCAAGTAAACAGCTCCTTTACATTTTAATGGGGACTCTGCCCCCAAGCCCCCGCCGTTCCGCTAGGCAAAGCCCAGCTACACTTCCTTCGGGAAGTGACATAGTCGCTTTTTATGGGACACTGCCCTCAAGCCCCCGCCGTTCCGCTGGGCAAATCCCAGCTACACTCCCTTCGGGAAGCGACATAGTCGCTTTTTTATGGGGCTTTGCCCCAAATCCCTTACTTGAAAAACAGCAATGCGGTTTTTCTTAGAATCCTATGTTATTCACTTGGCTACAGTAACATAAACGCCTTAATTGGTCAACAAAAGGAGAATGGAAAAAGTAAAAGCCCCACAGCCTTTTTAGGGTGTGGGGCGAGACATTGTTTGTGTATTATCTAATAACAACACTATTCCATCCATTATCTACTAAAAACTCTGGTAAAATATCGTTGTGTTCTGTGGCAATCATGGCTACTGCCCTTGTTTGTTCATCTATAAGCACATCAGCAGTCCGCCCTGTGCTGTCTGTAGCTGTAAATCTTAACACATTCGCGACAGAGATAAGATTATCGTTTTCATCAAAACTGAACTGAGACGCTCTAATGCTTATAAATTCTACATTTACTACTTCTGTATTAATAAAGTGCCTAGAGGTGTATTCCATTACCGCTTGAATATATTCATCAAGAGGCTCTGGAGCATTTAAATCTGCATTTACAGCATTTACTGCTTCATTATACCATGCCCATCCCTCGTCAGTTCTAGTGAGTGCGTTAAATCTATCACGAGCCTCACTTGCCATTGTGTCACGGAAGTTTGTAAAGTGACTTATATTTATCCATTCGCCTGTAACTGCATCAATTTGAAACCCAAAAGAGCGTTCAATTTGCCCAAAGAAATTAGCCGCCGAATTGGAAACATTACCATGCCAATACGTTCTGTTATGTGAATCCCAATCCCAATAGTTCATAGCAACAAAACTACCATCAATACTTATACCAAAAACTTCCCAAATATATTGTGCGCCTATGATTGCCGCCTCTTCTGCGCTTAAAGCGTTTGCACTTGGAGTTTGTCTGTCAAGCCTATCAAGCACTTCTACCGTTAATGTGGGTGTTACAAAACCTTCACGTGGTGAGTTTTGCACTGTGGTTGTAATGTTGCTTGACGATTCTGCAATTGGTGAGACATTGGTAGATGGTGCGCTTGTATTCATTACTGTAGTCATAGCAGGAGCAGAGGCATAAACAAGCTCTGTTTCTATAGGAATAGGCGAACCCAATACATTGGAGATGAAAAAACCCCCCCCAACAATTAACATTCCTGTAGCTAGGGCTAATGCCATTATGGATTTTTTCATTTTTCTTGCTTTCATCATACTGATTAATCTCCTTTTAACATCTTTTTTAGAGTTACATAAGTTGGTTGCAAGTGCTATATTGCTGGTTGAATTCTCTAAATCTGCGTTATATTGCAAAATTTGCAGAATAGTTTCGCCGTAAAACCTCCTACGTTGAGGATTCATTTTTAACGCAACTTTTTCGTCACAGGACAATTCACATGTTGTACCAAGTTGCCTGTTAAAAGCATAAACGGCGGGATTAAACCAATGTATGGCATTTGCTAGTAAAGCAATCACTTTAAACCAAAGGTCTTTACGTTTGTAATGCATTACTTCATGTGCCAAAATCACTTCTATTTCTGCATTTGAAAGTTCCATATTCGGAAGAACAATTACAGGTTTGATTAAACCCAAGAGCATTGGGGTGTGTGCGAAATTGCTTACAACTATAGGTACTATACAGTCATAATTGGTGATATTTTGAGCTTCAAACAACACAACACGACGATAGTTGTAGTAATTTTTCGCACTTATAAACAAAAACAATATTGCACCTAAAGCCCAAATTGTTAGCAGAAACGGTAAAACTCTTTCAATATATCCCCTCAACAAATTTGATAAACTTGAAATAGAAATTGTCCCTGTTTCATTTTCAAGTACAAGTTCACTCGCTCTATTCACAAGTAAATCTTCATTTGGAATTCCACTGTCAATCATGGGTGGCATATTAAATTCAAAAATCATGTTTTTATACATTGCTGGAATCCACTCTGATGTGTGAATGAGTGGAGTATTGTTGGGGCTGTAATGCGTCAAAAGCCCTGTTACACTTCCCACAATATAAGTGCCTCCCAGTAGAAAAATAAGCGGGATAACTAAGCTGTAGTAATGCCACGTTTTAGAGAATATTTTTTGGGTAAGCGGATGAATAAGTAGTAACAAGATATATAAAATACCCCCTACTAAACTACTGGTGATTAAAGCAAAAAATAGATTCACTCAAAATCACCATCCTCATCCACGCTTGTAAACCAATCCCTAAGTTCTTTTACTTCAGCCTTATTTATGCCCCCATCCTCAACAAGTGCAGCCATAAAACTTTTAATACTGCCCCCATATAATGAGGAAATTATATTTCGCCCCTCCTGCCTTTGATAGTCTGCAAATGTTGCGACTATGTTGTAAATATTTGTCTTGCCTTTTACTTCTTTCCTGAGAAACCCCTTGGCTATTATTCTTTCTAGCAAGGTTGATATGGTAGGATGTTTCCAGCCTTTGCTATCTTCAAATATAGCTAATAACTGTGCAATTGTTACAGGGGTAGCTAATCCCCATATCGCTTGCATAATCTCCAGTTCCCCATCGGAAAGTTTACCTAATTTGTTCATGCGCGCATCCTCCTAGATTAATCCTACTTGACGTCGGACTAAAAAGAGTATACCGACATTTTGTCGGGATGTCAAGAGTAAATAAAAAAAAGCGACTAGGTCGCTTTTAGTTAAAAATTTCTAATTATATTTCACTGCTGTACCATATGCTGTAACCTCTGAAGCCCCAGACATTACATCACAAGTAATGTAGCGCACTCCAACAATAGCATCCGCCCCTAATTTTTTGGCATCCTCTATCATACGCTCTGTAGCCATTGTTCTAGCTTCTGCCAAAAGCTCTGTATAGTTGCCAACTTCGCCCCCAGCTAGGGATTTAAGACCCGCCATAATATCTTTGCCAATGTGCTTTGTTCGCACAATGTTCCCCATTGCTGTACCCAACACATCATAAGTTTTGCCAGGTATTTGTTCTATTGTGATTATCAACACGACAATCCTCCTTATATGTTTATAAAATTGCCATTTTCAAGTGTAGCAGCTATACCGCCACAGGGATTTTAATTTTAAATGGGTGAGGCTTGTATTCTTCTAAAACAAAATCATCTACAGTAAATTTATAGAAATCGCGTATATCTGGATTAACATGTAAAATGGGGGCAGTCCGTGGCTCTTTTTGTATTAAATCTTTTACAATATCCACATGCCTGTCATAAATGTGTGCATCAGAAATTACATGAATCATCTCACCTACTTCCAACCCACTAACTTGTGCAAACATGTGTAAAAGAATTGAATACTGTGCAACATTAAAGTTATTAGCAGTTAGAAAATCTTGAGAACGTTGATTTAAAATTCCATTGAGCCGATTGTTGGTTACATTCAAAGTGATGCTGTATGCACAAGGATATAAATTCATTTCATGCAAATCATTGTGATTGTAAATACTGCTTAAAATTCGCCGTGAATTTGGGTTATGTTTCAAATCATATAACATTCTGTCAACTTGGTCAAATTCCCCTTCTGGATATTTATGTTTAATGCCCAACTGATATCCATAAGCCTTGCCAATTGAACCATTTTCATCTGCCCAAGAGTCCCAAATTTTTGAATTCAGTTCATTGATATTATTTGATTTTTTTTGCCAAACCCAAAGAATATCATCAATGCATGTTTTAAATGCTAGTCGCCTTAATGTCATTGCAGGGAATTCTTTTGATAAATCATATCGGTTGATTATTCCAAATGTGCGAATAGTGTGGGCAGGTGAACCATCGTCCCAGCGAGGGCGCACATTTTGCCCTTCATCACTAACACCATCTTCTAAAATTTGTTTGCAGTTATTAATAAAAATTAGATCCGCTTGACTCATTTGTTTTCTAGCTCCTCAATTTTACCTTTTACATAATCCAGTACATGTTGTCTTATTGTTGGGTCATGAAAGTGATTACGGTTGATTTTATCAACTAGATAATCCAGATTGTGAATATCTTCGCGTTTCGTATACAAATCTGCCGCAAGTTTATAAGTGTTTCGGAATTCTGCACCCAACGAAATTGCATAATCTAAAACAAATATTGCATCAGTTTCTTGTCCTGATTCCACAAGTTCATTAGCCCAATTTGTAAGTGATTTTAGGTATTCGTTGAAGTTTTCCTCATGTTGAGCGATGATTTCCATTTGAGCAAGCCCATACATTTGTTTTAACTCAAGATTCGTAAGTGGTTGACGAAAATAAATCATAGGACGCTTAGAGGCACGTAACACCTTATGAGGGTCTGACTCTGGAATTTCTGGCAAACGAGATAAATCTGCCACATAGTATAATTCTTGTTCAAGTTCCTTTTTGCGAACTTGATTTGCTGCATTTTCTGCTTCAAAAAAACGCTTGTTTATTTCCTCTTGCTTCCGCCTGTGTTTACGAGAGCTGATTACCAGCAGAAGCATAAAACCTAATGTTAAGGTTACAATTAAGACGTTTATGATCGCCATAGGTGATGGCATGGAAAAAACCTACTTTCTATTTGTAATGGGGCGCTGCCCCAAACCCCGCCGTTCCGCTGGGGAAACCCCAGCTATACTTCCTTCGGGAAGCGACGCAGTCGCTTATAATAATGGGGTGCTGACCCAAACCCCCATATCTTTGGGTCTAAAAATTTCTTACTATGTATTATATCTAAAATAATGTATAATGCATACATGTTAAATGAAAATCAAAACATAGCCAAAGAACACCTTAATGGACCAATGATGGTTTTGGCTGGACCAGGTAGCGGAAAAACAACTGTAATTACCGCAAGAGCAACACGTTTGGTGCAACAAGTACAACATTTATTGGTAATAACTTATTCAAAAGCCGCCGCAACAGAAATGGAGCGACGATTTAGGGAACAATCCCCATTGGCAAGCAATATCACCTTTGGAACATTCCACTCGGTGTTTTTTCGTATGCTTAGGCGAAAAAATAACCACAACTTAGAGCAAATTATGGCAGATGGAGAACGAAAAAATATTGTTCGTGGTTTTCTTGCAGAAAAAAATTATGATATTGAGGATGAGTTCCTTTCTTCCGTACTAAACGAAATGTCTTTAATACGCAACGAACTGCACGAATTAATATATTATCATTCCTCAACCATGGGTGCGGATGATTTTAGAGAACTTTGCAGGGCTTATGAATTATACAAATCTGAAAGAAATAAAATTGATTTTGACGATATGTTATGTAATGCGTATACTATGCTACAAGACGAACCAAAGGAATTAACCTACTGGCGTGAAAAGTATCCATATATTATGATAGACGAGTTTCAAGATATAAATTGTGTACAATATGAATCAATTCGTTTACTTGCCGCCCCCAGAAACAATTTGTTTATTGTTGGTGATGACGACCAAAGTATTTATCGTTTTCGTGGTTCACGTCCAGAATTTTTGTTGAATTTCCCCAACGATTACCCAGAAACCCAAAAAGTTACTCTTGATACCAATTATCGTTCCACCGATGTAATTATTAAATATGCTAACGATTTGATTATTAGTAATGAAATGCGGTATAGTAAAAGCATAGTTGGTACAGGGCAAAAAGGTCCTAAACCCATAATATTAACTGCTGATGACCAAAATAGAGAAGCTGTTAGCATAGCAGAACGCATTCGCGATATGTGGAAAAAAGGAGCTAACCTTAACGAAATAGCAGTAACATACAGGCTTAATATACAAGCGCGGGCATTTATGGATGCATTCCTTAATATGAATATCCCCTTCCGTAGCCGTGATGAAATACCTTCAATATATGAACATTGGATTGCAGAGGATATATTTGCATATTTACAATTGGCGCAACGTATTCATTTACGTCAAAAGGTGGGTTATGACCCTAATGCGGTACGTATAATCAATAAGCCATATCGATACATTAGCAAAGCATTTTTGCAGTGGGTAAAGAAAGAGAATTTGGATATATTCCGCGCATACAAGTCTAAGGATTCGGGTTTACACTTTGCTACTAAGAACAAAATAGAAGAATTATTGTCAGATTTGAAGTCATTGGCACGGCGTAATACTGTAGACGCTATACGTTACATACGCCAAAATTTGGGGTATAATTCTCATATACTTGATATTTGCGATTATCGAAAATTAAAACCCAGTGGGCTAATGGAAATTGCAGATGAGTTACAAGAAGCGGCTAAACAATTTAAAAAAGCTGATGACTTTATTGCCCACGCTAAAGCTACAGCAGAATTAACAAAAGAGAATGAACCCCAAGGCGACTGCTGTACACTAACAACATTACACAGCGCAAAGGGTTTAGAATTTGAAAAAGTATTTATTGCAGGAGTGGTTGAAGATGTAATACCATATGCACGAAGTAGAACAGATGCCGAAATAGAAGAGGAACGCCGATTGTTATATGTTGGTGTAACACGTGCAAAACATGAATTGTATCTGTCGACTATAAAAAGCCGTTATGATAAACCTACAAAGCCATCAAGGTTTATTAAGAATTAGTGAAGCGGCGAGGTTTTGGCAGAGGGCAACCGCTGAACAGTACAACTGTCTTATGTTAGTGCGAACGGGGCAGCGCCCCATTGTAAAAGGAGTTGAAAACTGATGAGAAAATGGTTCAGGAAACGAAAGCGAACCATAGTAGCAATAATAGCAATTCTGCTTGCGATTGCCTTAACATTAGGGCCGCTTGCACATTTCTTTATGGGGTGATAACAAGTGAATGAAGATGTGAACAAAAAAGACGAGAATTTACAAGAAAATCTGGAGGGTGATGCATTGGCAGAGTTGTTATCTGGTTCAAGTGATGATGACTTGGATTTGGATGCCCTTGCCGAAATGAGTAACTTTGAAGATTTTGAAGCAACTGAAGAAAGTTATGAAGAATACGAAGAATTTGAGGAATATGAAGAAGTTGAGGAATACGCAGAAGAAACAGACGAAGTAGAAGCGGTTGAAGAATATGAAGAAGTTGCTGAATTCGCGGAAGAAGCAGACGAAGTAGAAGCGGTTGAGGAATATGAAGAAGTTACCGAATTCGCGGAAGAAATTGACGAAGTAGAAGCGGTTGAGGAATATGAAGAAGTCGCTGAATACACAGAAGAAACAGACGAAGTAGACGCAGTTGAAGAAATTGCAGAGAGTGCGGAAGATTTAGAAGGGCTTGAAGGCTTAGATAACCTTGAGGGTTTAGATGAGCTTGAAGCCTTAGCCGATGGTCTTGACGAATTTACAGACTCTGATGATTCTCAATCCAACGTTGAATCCGACGATTCTGCTTTTGATGTTCCTACTGGAGATGGAAATAGTGGTGATTCAGATGGTCTTGATTTAGCAAGCCTTGATGACCTTAACTCCTTGTTTGGGGATTCTGATGATGACATGTTTGCCTCTTTGATGGGAATGGGCGGAGGCAGTGAAGAAGACGAATTTGCGGCATTAGAAGCATTAAACGCAGGCGGAGTGTCCAGAGGTGGCAGTGGCGACATGGATTTGGACAAACAGCTTGAAATGCTTATGGCTGCTGATAAAAGCGCGACTGATGATTTTGACGTTGACAGCCTAACAGGTGGCCGCCCAAGACAGTCTGTACATGACCCTTCTGTGGATGGCATGGGAATGGTCTATTATTCAAAACCAACGGCAGACAGTTATTTGCAATTTGAAGAAAAGCCACGTATGTTTGAAAATGTTTCGTTAACAAAAATAATTTTAACATTAGTTGTTGGTGTCTTGTTTATTGGTGTAGGAACGTTTACTGCAATCGCAATTGGTAATGCTGTCATTGAACATCGTGAAACAGTTGCACAATTTGAGCATTTTTCGCCTATTGCTTTTCCTCCTAGCGGAGTAGCTAACACTGTACACGCTGTTTTTCCAAGAGATATTGGATATGTAGGAAATCAACGTTTTTCTATATCACGTATTTCTTTAGGTCCTTCAGGAACCTTTGTACACTTTTACGAGTATTTTGACCCAGAAGACTATATTATTTTTATGTATGACCAACGCCGTCATCTATATGTGCGTTCGCAGTTTGGTTTTACTTCTGACCCTATTACAGGAACGGTAATTAGGTTTAATGCATTAGAACCAGAAACTTTGTTTTTAACATTAAGCATATATTGCCGATACACTGATGAATTTTTTAGTTTCTATTACCGCTTTACAGAGCCTCCACAATCTCCACCAACAGTATTTGTAAATAATATTGTTACACCAGATGGAGGCACGGCAGATGGGTTAGTTGTGCGCTATGCTTCTTTTGACAGTGGGCGTTCTATGATTGCTTACAGCTTCCCACATCATCCAGAAGGAGCTGGTATTCGCATTCCAGAGGGTAATGAAGGGCTTAATATTTCGTTGCAAATGGGATTATCTTCTATGATGCGAATGACTAATGAACCTGCGGAGGTTGATTTTTCTGATTTTGGACTAACATTGGGTGTGGCTAATTTCGCGCCTGTGTTTGATTTGAATGGACGAGCCGATGTTGTGTTCCATGATTTAGTTTTTTATTACCCAAATCCTGTTGTGAATGTATCACCAGTGGATTTATTTGCTAACGAGAGAGATAACCCGTTTTCAATTCAAGCTGGTCCTTATATCCTCAATCTTTCACAAATGGGGCAACAAGATAATGGCAACTTGATAATTCTTACCTTCCATGGTTTGCGTGATGGTGCAGTTCGTATAGAAACACGCCCTAATGTCACTTTACGCATTGACTTAGGAAATGAAAACTATCTTGATATCCATGGCGAAACCCGTTCAAGGGCGCAAGGTGGAGATGTTGTTTTTAATATTGCACCATATATAGCTACTTTGAGGAATGTTCACATCGACAACTACTCTTTGATTATTGATTCTGTGGAATTTAATGTCGACCAAGTGCGTGTACCCCTTAGTTTATCAACAAATCATATAATGCCTCGAGGTAGTCGTTTGGCAGCAGAGCGTACAGCTTATGAAGCAATGATTAGTTTGCTTGCTTATAAGTCAGGTGACTTAACCCAATCTGATTTGGTGGGTATGAGTCCTGAACTTATGAATAATCCAGAAATTTTAAGTATTTTTGCACCAACTCAATCAACTACCCATCCTATGTATGGCGCGACTGTTGCAAGTGGTGATTTAATTTCAAATTATGATTATATTGCAATCGTTGATGTTCAATGGGTTGCAGGTGAAGGTGATAATTTGTTGTATTTTAATGAAGTTTTTAAAGTCACGGCGCGTAGTCAGAACGCAATCTGGACTGTTGTAGATATTCAATTAATGTCATGACTTTGAAATTCGCTTTTGTTGTGGGGGCTTTAGTTCTTGCTTTGTTATCTTGCTTTATTTGTTGTTCTCGTAAAGATTGGGCATGGCTTGTTGGGGGCTTGGCTTTTACAGTAGGGGCGGATTTCTTTCTTGTTTTGTATGATTGGCATTTACCTGGTATTGCTGTTTTTTGCTTCGCCCATGTATGTTATATTTCACGCGCTTTGGACTTTAAAGGAAGAGGCGCGTGGAAGTTGTTTTTAACTGTGGGTTTGGCTGTTTTAATAGCTTCTTATTTGGGTGTTGTTTGGGTTGCTGTATTGTATGCAGGATTGTTTATAACTAACATTATGGTAAATGTTTTATGGTTAAAAAAAGGTAAGACCTGTTTGCCAAAACATAATCGTGCTTTGGTTTTAACAGGTCTTGTTTTATTCTCTTTATGTGATGTTAATGTGCTATTGTTTAATTTGCCACAGCATACCAGTATTGAAATGCCCTTTTGGCTACTACAATATACTTTTTATCTGATTTGGATATTTTATTTGCCTGCACAAGCTATACTTGCGATTAGTGCAGTTTCGTTTAAAAAGCTGGTACTTTAAGTAATTCGCGTTTTGTGCTACAATTACCAACATTGCCGAAAAATTTTTAATCAAATCGAATAAATTATAATATGGGCAAGTGCCTAAGGAGCGTGATAGCCGTTGCCAAAACGTAAAACTGCCCCACCCCCACCACCAGAAAATCATATTATCGAGCAACCAATAACTAATGCATTAGAGCTAAACTATATGCCCTATGCCATGAGTGTAATTGTGTCGCGTGCAATTCCTGAAATAGATGGATTTAAGCCTGCCCACAGAAAATTATTATATACAATGTATAAAATGGGTTTACTTGGTTCGTCAGGGCGTGGAGCAGGGCGGATTAAATCCGCCGACATAGTCGGACAAACTATGCGACTCAACCCTCATGGAGATGGGGCAATTTATGAAACTTTGGTGCGTCTTACCCGTGGTAATGATGCATTGTTACATCCTTTTATTGATTCTAAAGGAAACTTTGGTAAACAATATAGTAGAGATATGGCATATGCCGCCAGCAGATATACAGAAGCAAAACTGGATGATATATGCAAGGAGATTTTTCAGGACATAGACAAACATGTTGTTGATATGGTTGATAATTATAACTCTACAATGCAAGAACCAGCATTGTTGCCTACCACTTTTCCTAATTTGTTGGTAACACCAAATCAGGGTATTGCCGTGGGAATGGCAAGCACTGTATGTAGTTTTAATTTGCGCGAAGTGTGCCAAACGACGATTGCATGGCTTAAAAATCCCACACACAAAATCAGCAAGACATTACTTGCGCCTGATTTTTCAACGGGTGGAGATATTGTTTTCGTGCCTGAAGAAATAGAAAATATTTATGCAACTGGACGTGGCTCTTTTAAATTACGTGCTAAATATCGTTATGATGAAAAAAATTCCTGTATTGAAATTTACGAGATTCCATATACAACCACAGTTGAAGCAATAATTGACAAAGTTGTGGCACTCGTTAAAGCTAATAAAATCCGAGAAGTTAATGATATCCGTGATGAAACTGATTTGCAGGGGTTAAAAATCGCCATAGATATTAAAAAGAATGCCAACCATGAACACATAATGCAAAGGCTGTATGCACTTACCACTTTACAAGATGGGTTTAATTGTAATTTTAATTTCCTAATTAACGGGCGACCCAAAGTAATGGGAATTGTGGAAATATTAGAAGAGTGGACAAAATTTCGTATAAATTGTATAAGGCGTCAATTGGGTTTTGATATCGAAAAGAAAGCCGAAAAGTTACATCTTCTTGAAGGGCTTGCAAAAATTATATTAGATATTGACAAGGCGATTGTTATTATCCGTGAAACCCCATTAGAGGCAGAAGTAATTCCAAATTTAGAAAAAGGCTTTGAAATAACGAAACCACAAGCGGAATATATTGCAGAGATAAAATTAAGACACCTTAATCGCGAATATCTCATGAATCGTATAAACGAACGTGAAAACCTTGAAAATGAATTGCAAAAGTTAAAAGAGATGCTTGAAAGCGAGATTCTTATACGAGAGTTAATATCAGCACAGCTAAAAGAAATTTCGAAAAAATTTGGAAAACCTCGTCGCACAGAAATTATTGATTTTGTAGAATCCGCCCCCCCTCCAGAAGAGGTTTTGGTTGACGATTATCAACTAAAATTATTCTTGACTGGGCATAATTACATCAAAAAAATATCAATAGCATCACTACGTTCCGCGGATACACAGTATCTAAAAGAAGATGATTTTATTCTACAAGAGTTAGACGCTTCCAATAAAGAGGAAATTCTGTTATTCTCTAATCAATCAAATGTATACAAGGTTAAAATTTATGACTTGCCTGATTGTAAAGCCTCTTCTTTAGGAGAATATCTTACCAATCTTTTAGAATTAGCAACCAACGAGCGAATTATTTATCTCACCAAATCAAATGATTATAAAGGTTATATGCTATTCGCTTTTGAAAATGGGAAATTAGCAAAGGTGGCAATGTCTGCATACGCTACAAAAACAAACAGGCGTAAGTTAATCAACGCATATTCCGACAAATCACCACTTGTGTCTATGTATTGGATTTCTGACGATGTTGATGTATATTTACAACGGGCTAAAGATAAGGCTATGATTATAAACACATCATTGATTACCCTTAATGTGTCGAAAAATTCAGGGGGAATGACAGCATTTATATTACGCCCTAACACTGCCCTTGTAACAATGCGTCCTATTAATCTCGAAATTGATGATATGGATTACTATCGTGCAGATAAAATTCCAGGAGCAGGGCATTTTTTGCAGAAAAAATAATAAAAAAGTGGCTGTGCCACTTTCCGAAGGAACATGGAAGCGCGATTCATTCGCACTGTAGTGGCGGGGTTTTGGGGTAGCGCCCCATTGAAAATAATGAAATATGAAGGTGACCGTTATGCAAGATATAAAAGTATTACGTGAAGACTTTGACGGACTTAAAGCGGCTTTGTCAAAAAGAGGCAAGGATTATCAATTAGAAAAGTTTGTAGAAATGGATAAACGTCGCAAAGAATTAATAGCAAAATCTGAAACTCTGAAAGCACAACAAAATGCAACAAGTAAGCAAATCCCTATAATGAAAAAAGAGGGAAAAGATACAGCCGAGCTAATGGCGGAAATGAAAGAACTTGCAGAAACAATAAAGAGTTTAGAACCAGAATTAAGAGATGTTGAATATGAATTGGATAATTTTCTAATGCGTATTCCAAACGCCCCTCATGAATCTGTGCCAGCAGGGCTAAATGAGAATGACAATATAGAAATTCGCCGTTGGTCAGAGCCTGCTAAGTTTGATTTTACGCCTAAACCACATTGGGATTTGGGCGAAGAGCTTGGAATATTAGACCCTACTACAGCTGCAAAAATAACAGGCGCACGGTTTATGATGTTTCGTGGACTTGGCGCGCGGCTAGAACGTGCATTGATTAGTTTTATGTTAGACCGTCATGTAAAACACGGCTATGAAGAAATTTCTCCGCCATTTATAGCACATCGCCGCAGTATGACAGGCACAGGCCAGCTACCAGATAAAGAAGATGATATGTTTCATTTATCTGGTACGGAATATTTTCTTATTCCCACAGGCGAAGTTCCAGTAACAAATATCCACAGGGAAGAAATACTTGATGAGACACAATTACCCATTTATTATTGTGCATACACGCCGAGTTTCCGAAAAGAAGCGGGTGCGGCAGGGCGTGATACTCGTGGATTAATTAGAACTCATCAGTTTGATAAAGTGGAAGTGGTTAAACTCACTCACCCTAATCATTCTTATGAAGAACTAGAAAAACTCACATTAGATGCAGAAGACATATTACAACAATTGGGACTTCCGTATAGAGTATCTTTGCTTTGTGCTGGTGACATGGGGTTTGCTAATTCCAAAACTTATGACTTAGAAGTATGGTTGCCTAGCTATAATCGATATGTAGAAATATCAAGTTGCAGTAATTTTGAGGCTTTTCAATCTCGTCGTGCTGGAATTCGATTTAGGGATAATGCTACTGGTAAAGTATTGTTCGCGCATACTCTTAATGGTAGTGCGTTGGCTGTAAATCGAACAACTGCCGCTATTATGGAAAATTATCAACAAGCAGATGGTAGTATTAAAATACCTGACGTTTTAGTTCCTTATATGGGTGGTATCAATATGATTTCGGCTTCATGCACGACAAACGCATGAACATCAAAACCGTGGGATTTCACCTCACGGTTTTATTCATGAGTTTGCAATGATTGGCTCCTTGTGTTTAAACGTTATGAATATCATATCTGCATCCCCAAGGAAGAGAGCCAATGGGTTAATTATATTAAAAACCCAAAAAAAGAAAAATAGGCTTTATACATGTCTAAAGTTGAACACTCCTAAGTATAAATATAGAAATACAATTTATGGAGGATTAGTATGTCCAAATTTTTAGTGTGTATCATGCTTGCGACGATTTTAGTGCTGGCAACGGGATGTGGAGATGGTGGTGGTTTTCGTAATCCCAACGCGGAGGAAATGTCCGTATTTGAACAGATTCAACAGAAGTTAATTAGACTGGAAAGTTTTCGCGCCGTAGCAACTGTTGAATATCGTTCAAACAAGGGAAATAATGCTTATGAGACAATTCAACATGCACGTATTACAGGGGAGTATCGTGTGGAAGTAACCAATCCACCACATGTGGCAGGAAGTGTTACCACATCAGACGGGCAACAAATTTTTCAGTTTAACAGCCGAGTAAATGGGCGCGTTTCATTGATGGTACAAGAAACTCCAGAGCGTAGTGAAATTTTTCTCACAAGTTTTATACGAAACTATTTGCAAAGCCAAGAAGTTTCTGTTAGTGTAGCAGATATGGATGAAGGGGTTCGCACTGTTTTGGAGGCTGTAGTACCTGGAAATCATCCATATTTAGCCACATCTCGATTATGGGTAGACAACACAACCTTTCTTCCTGTAAAATTAATTATCTTTGACCAAGACGGTGCTGAAAGAATTATTGTTACATACCATGTGTTTGAGTATAACATACCATTGGATGACGCACTGTTTACACTTTAACTTAAACCGTGGGGTTTCACCCCACACCCCGAGAAACTTTTGAAAAAGTTTCATCAAAACTTTGACAAGAAAAACACGTACGCGTTTTTCAGGGAAGGGGTCAAGGGGATTCATCCCCTTGTGGGTGTTTGAGGGTGAAACCCTCAAGGTCTAAAATAAACAGAAGGTGAACATAAAAAATGGAATACAGAAGAGCATGGGCAGAAATTAACTTATCCAACTTAGCCCACAACCTAACGGCTTTGCGTAAATATTTACACAATACACCACTTATGGGGATTGTAAAGGCAGATGCATATGGTCATGGGGCTGTTCCCATAGCCCAAACCCTTGCAAGAGAAGGTATTGATTCTTTGGGGGTTGCCATATGCGAAGAGGGAGTTCAACTTAGGGAAGCAGGTATCAATATCCCTATTTTGATAATGGGATTTACCCCAGAGCCTCTTTTAGGTGATGTTGTTCGCCAAAATCTAGCCCAAACAGTGTTTTCTCCAATTGGTGCCTGCGCTTTAGCCACGCAAGCCTCTCGCTTTAACAAGCGAGCGGTGGTACATATTAAGATTGACACAGGCATGAGCCGACTTGGATTCTTGCCCAACAAGGAAAGCATTGATGCTATTTGTAGCATTGCAGAAGACCCCCATCTAGACGTTAGGGGGATTTATACTCATTGTGCAACATCTGACGAACTAGATAACTCTTTTATGCTTGAACAACAAACGAGATTTAATTGGGTCATGCAGGAACTGTCCAAAAGGGGACTGCATATAATGCAGAGGCACATGTCCAATTCAGGGGCATTTTCTCAGACACTAAGAGGCATTAGTAATAACGGCTTGTTTTTGGATACTGTACGCCTTGGAATCCTTTTGTATGGATACCCCCCATCATTGGAAATGGCAGAAGTATGTAAAACGCTTGAATTAAAACCCCTAATGCGACTTATGACACAAGTGAGTATGGTAAAACAATTACCAGCTAATGTTGGTATAAGTTATGGGCATATTTACAAAACGACCTGTGAAAGCATAATTGCCGTGCTTCCAGTGGGATATGCAGACGGATACCCCAGAAGGCTTTCTCATGGAGGGAATGTGCTTGTAAAGAATCAACTTGCTCCCATTGCAGGTGCAATTTGTATGGACCAGTGTATGACAGATGTAACCCATATAAATAAAAATAAAGAGGTAAAAATGGGCGACCCTGTTGTTATGCTTGGAACACCAGAAGAAAAAATTAGTGCTGATGATTTGGCAAATATAGTGGATACAATCAGTTACGAGATACTTTGTGGAATCGGTAAGCGTGTTCCACGGGTGTATACGATGTGATATGTATAGAAACTTTTTACAGAGGCGATAATACAGTCGTTATGGTGAAGTATGAACGACTAACAAGTTTGTTTTTTTGAAAGAGGTGACTTACGTGCAACAAGTTTGGCGAGGCGATATATTCTATGCAGATTTAAGCCCAGTGATAGGCTCTGAACAAGGCGGCGTGCGCCCAGTTCTTATTATACAAAATGATGTGGGCAATAAATATAGTCCCACGGTTATTTGTGCGGCTATTACTTCCCAAATAAATAAAGCAAAACTACCTACACATATAGAGATAGATTCTGTGCAATCAACTTTAGTGAAGGACTCTGTTATTTTGCTTGAACAAATTCGTACCATTGACAAAAAAAGATTGCGCGAAAAAATTTGTCGCTTAGACAAGGCTCTAATGCGACGTGTTGACCGTTCTATTATGGTTAGTTTAGGGTTGGATACATAAGACAAATCCTCCCTACAAAAAAGAACCCCCTTTTACAAGGGGGTTCTTTTTTTGGCAGGTTTCAAATTCGACATTCTGTACTTAATGCGAAATCTCTTTCTAAATTCACTTTGTACAGGGTTACGGAGCAAAACCCGCAATGACGAAGTAACAGTGTGATTAGGAATTGAAACAGACACTTAATACTTCAATGCCCCTCAAAGCGTTCCCATCTATAAGGCAATAAATAAGATAACTTGACTATCTTGTCAGATGCAACCATTACCTCAGCATCAATATTAGAATCATTTATTTGACAGATAAATTCTCGACATCTTCCGCATGGAGGATAAATACCATTTTCTCCAATGGAAACAATTTTTACAATTTTGCTTTCGCCTGCGGTTATCATTGCTGCAATAGCTGCATGTTCGGCGCAAAAACCCATGCCAGAACAGGTGTCAATGCAGACACCTGTGTAAACATTGCCGCTTTCGGAAAGCAGAGCTGCTGCAACACTGCCCGCCCAAGCATTACTTGCTATTTGGCGTGGTGCAAGAACATTTTTTGCGTGGGCAATCAACTCATCAAAATTCATCATCAAGCTCCTTCTGTTCGCTTTAAATTCCCTTCGGCTAGACGATATAACAACATCAGCCATTGTATTGCTCTTCTAGAATGGTAAAAGTGTATAGGCATAATTCCAAATGTACAACAATATAAGACTGTTGATTAAACCATGAATAATAATTGTACCATAAACAGCCCTATTGATGCTTACATTTGGGGTTGGTTGCAGTATAAATGGGAACAATAAAATAGGGATTACAAAACCAAACACTGCAAGAGCAATGGCAACAGGAGTGAGGAAAAGCATAAATATTGCCGCAAGAAGAAACATAAATGCCATAGGAACTTTAGCGGCTACAACACGAGTAAAAAGCCCCTTTAATGTTAGCGTCTTTTTCGCTTTACAAACAAACTTTCCATATAAGTATCCCAAAATGACGATAACAATAATCCATGATATATAGAAGAGTAGCATATGGAAAAACAAAGCAATCCATTCTCTAAAGGCTATCCCTAAAATTGTTTCCGAATAGGGTAATGTTGTTAATTCCATATTAGAGGGATAATGAAATAAATCCATAACAAAGTTATATGCATGACGATACGCGACGGCAACAAAGGCAAATAATCCTAAAAATCCTATTAGAATAAAAAATATTGCTTCTGATATTTTGATTTCTGCCGAATGCAGAGCAGTAACAGGCTCTCTTACAAATCGTTTCAAAAACGAACAAGATGTTCCCACTACATCAGATGTTTGTTTTAGTGTTGCATCCAGTTGTTTTTTAGCTTTTTCCTTGGCTTTATATGCCTGCTCCTTAGCCTTTTCTTTTGCTTTGTCCATAACAGTTGGAGTTGGTGGGGGCGGGGGTGTGATGTCTGTAACATCATCTGGTGGGGTTTCTACCACTTCAACCATCGTGTCAATTACAGTTGGTTCGGTATCTGTTTCTGGGTCTAATACTAACTCTGGTGATGCTTCTGATGTAAATTCTTCCGTTTCGGTGGTTTCGGCTACTTCTGTTATCACTTCATCTGGAGTATTGGTACATGAACATGTTTTACCTTCGGGCAATTCTAGCCCACATTGCGTACAGAATTTTGCTACCATATTCTGCATCCTCCTTAGGAATATCTAAAAAATAACTTACCATTTTTATTGGTTACTTTTCACCTATTTCTTATCTACGTACCATCAAACATACGCATTCTACATGGGGGGTGCGTGGAAACATATCTATACTTACGATTTTATCAGGTATATAGTCTGATTCGGCTAAAATTGCAATATCACGCGCCAAGGATTTGGGCTTACACGCAACATAAATTAATCTTGCGGCATTTAATTTAACAATTTGAGGTAATGCTTTGGGGTGCAGACCATCACGAGGTGGGTCTACAATCACCACATCAGGATTATCTTTGTCCAAAACTGATCCAACATCTCCTGCGTAAAATTCACAATTGTCTATACCATTTAATTCTGCATTTTCTCGCGCTGCCTTTATTGCATCTTCTATTAATTCAATGCCTACAACTTTCTTAAATTGTGGAGATATTATTTGAGATATAGTACCCGTTCCACAGTATAAGTCATAAACCAAGTTTGCGGGGGTGGTTGTAGCAAAATCACGGACTATTGAGTACAATTCCTCTGCACCTGCCACATTTGTTTGAAAGAATGAAAATGCTGAAACTTTAAACTTTAATCCGCTTAACTCTTCATTATAATAATCACGCCCCCACAATAGTTGTGTATTTTCACTTTTTACCGCATCCGCTACGCCTTCATTAATACTGTGTAAAAAGCCTACCAGTTGCCCTTCTAAAGGCAATTGGCGTAATCCCTCTATCAAAGGCGTTAGAGAACCAACTCCAGATGTTGTTGACAGGATTATTAAAAGTTCACCCGTAAATGTACCACGCCTTAATACAAGGTGACGCAAAGTTCCTATATGGCGTTTACGGTGAAAAAATGCTTCTTTACTTTCTCTAAAATAATTTAATACGTACATTGTGATTTTCTTAAAATCTTCGGGAATTAAAATACATTTATCTGGTATGGCAACCTCGTAGAAACTCCGCTTTTTGCGAATTCCTAAAGCTAAATTACCATCTTTACCATCATCACCAAATGCAAGCTCCATTTTGTTGCGATAACCTTCTGTTACAGGAGAAGGGAGAACACTGTCTATTAGATTACCATATTCTCCAAGTGTTTCGCGGAGAGATTCCAGTTTTAACTCAAGCTCCTTTTCATAGGGTATATCTAAATAAGTACAACCGCCACATCTACCAAAATATTCACAATCCATTTAGAATTCTCCTGTTCGTTTTATTCCGTTTTAACCGCTTTTTTATTTGCTACGAAATTGCTCTCGCAATTTCTGCCACCAATGGGGCACTGCCCCTCTCACTCACCGCTTTGCGGTGTGTTCGCACGAAGCCCCGCCACTACAGTGCGAATGAATCGCGCTTCCGTTTCCTTCGGAGAGTGGCATAGCCATTGTGACATACTCTTATTGATTTGGTCAAATCAAACAGTATCAGATATGTTATAATCAAGAAAATAGAATCCAATAAAAATGAAAATGAAAAAGGAAGAAAACTTATGCCCACAGCAAAAAAAAGATATGTGTGTACCGCATGTGGATATGAACAATCTACATGGTTAGGGCGTTGCCCATCATGCAGTAATTTTAGTACATTGGAAGAAATCGCGCCCACTCCACCACCTCCAACCAGAGGGATGAAAGGTAGTGCAATGATATCCACAAGCGGAGCATCAAAAGCACAACGTTTAAAAGATGTTTCTGGTGCTGGTGACACCGCAAGCCGCCATTTAACCAATATTGGCGAATTAGACAGAGTGCTTGGTGGTGGTATTGTAGCGGGGAGTTTATTGCTTTTAGGGGGAGACCCTGGTATAGGTAAATCAACGCTTTTGCTACAAATTTGCAGATATATGGCATCAGAAGATTTTCGCATTTTATACGTGTCTGGTGAGGAAAGCACAGCACAAATTAAAATGCGTGCAGATCGTTTGAATGTAAATACAGACGGTTGTTATTTGTTGGCAGAAACAGATTTATACGCAATTCGTGATGCAATAACAGAAGTAAAACCATCTTTGTTACTGATTGACTCTATTCAAACGATGCGCCTTTCAGATATTAACTCTTTGCCTGGTAGTGTTACACAAGTCCGCGAATGTTCCGCCTTTTTTACATATCTGGCGAAACAGGAGAATATGGCTGTACTGCTGGTAGGGCATGTTACAAAAGAAGGCTCATTGGCGGGTCCTAGGGTGTTGGAACATATGGTTGACACAGTGTTATACTTTGAAGGGGAAGGAAAAGATGCATATAGGATTATACGTTCTGTAAAAAATCGTTTTGGTTCAACCCATGAAATAGGTGTGTTTGAAATGGGTGAAAATGGCTTGTCTGGCATAGAAGACCCTTCTGCTTATATGTTGCAAGGTAGACCAATTGATGTGCCTGGTTCTGTGGTTATATGTAGTTTGGAGGGTACGCGCCCTTTGCTTACAGAGGTACAAGCCCTAGTTTCATATACTAATTTTGGTAATCCGCGACGTACATCAACAGGCATGGATTACAACCGTATGGTTATGCTTATGGCTGTGTTGGAAAAACGCGCAGGATATAAATTACAAAACTTTGATGCATATATAAATATTGCAGGTGGATTACGTGTTGATGAACCTGCTGCCGATGCTGGTGTAATAGCGGCTCTTGCTTCTTGTTATAAAAATAAGTCAGTTAATCCTAAAATAATGGTTATGGGTGAAGTTGGGCTTGCTGGAGAATTGCGAGCTATATCCCATCCAGACCGCAGAGCAATTGAGGCGGCGCGCCAAGGTTTTACGGGTTGTGTTTTACCTCATGCAAATAAAGCTAAAATCCGTGTGCCCGAAGGGTTTCGTGTTTTTGGTGCGTCCCATATTGGGGAGTTATTAAATGCAGTTTTATAATTATTTAAAACCGTGGGACGGATTCCCACGGTTTTAATCTTTAATCATGATTTAGTTTTCTCTTGAGTCTAATATCCAACTCGTGGGGTTCCGCATTTTGGGGCATTTCTAAACCACTCACCCGCGAGAGCGTACCTGCCATTAAGTGCATGGTGGAGTCATTACATATAGCATTTAACGCTGATTGTTCAATATCTTTGAACATGTTGTTTAATTTTTCTGGGTCTTGGCGTAGGTCGCCATCCACAATTAATACAGACAAACCTTGATAGATTTTAAAATACATTTCTTTAAATCGCCACACACGTATATGCCTACGTGCAGAGGTATATTCAAAAATACAAACGGTTATAGTAGACATGATTGGAATAAATAAGCTACCAAAAAGAAGAGCAAATCCCCATGCAGGTACAAGCATAATCGCCAAGAAAAGCTCTAATGCCCCATATTGTAGGCATCTACGTCTATATAAATGGAACATCCTATAATACGTATCCATACGCGTTTGAGCTTCGTCACATATTTCGTCTGCCTCATGAAGTTTAGATGTCCGCTCTTCGTCTCGTAGGTTATCTTTTACATATTTTACGCTATCAATTTCTGGTGTGGTCATAATAAAGTGCTTTTCTAGGTTTTTAAATCGACGGCGATAGGCTTCTATGCCTTCTACACATTTGGTATCTGCACACATGGCATGCCGTGAACCAATTAATGAGGCGATTAATGGGGGAATTAGCTTCTTCCCATTGAGTTTGATTTTCTGGCGCACCACAAGAGCCATTTCGCCAAAGGCAACCAATGCCACCCCCACTGTGAACAACAATATCGCTTCTATATCGGCATGTATATCAAGCAAATAAAACGTCCCAACCAAAATTGGAATCATCCACAGCAACCACAACGCCTCAAACCAGTAAAACTTAATGCTACGATTATGCACACTCCAAAATTCATTGGTGTATTTTTCAATTTGTTCGTTTTTCTCGTGTAGTAATGTTACAGTAGCCTCATTTAATTGGGTGGGTTCAAGTGCCAATACATCATTTACAAAAGTCACCAATCTCATTTTAGCCGCCGCAGAAAGATAATCGACATTAACAACCCATTTAAATTCCTTTAATTTTTTACTTACTTTTTTCTTGCGTAGATATCGCTCAAACACTACAGGATTTTTTTTTGCCAATAAAGACGTTTCATTCAGAATTATATAAGTTTCGGAATAATCCGCCCAAAACAAATGCCTAAACGCTTTCATTATTGCCCATTCGTCCCCAATGGTGTTACTATCCTTATACCCTTGCCTATGTGGTATATCTGTATTCCAAACATTACGAATGTTTACATCTGGATAGGGAACATCTATTTTATCTCCACCTTCTCTTCTAACACGTCTTTCTTCATTACGTTTTGCCTTCTTATATTTCATGAATTTTCCCCATACTGCCTTTTTAACAAATAACTCGTCATCATTGGAAAGAAAGCGGGTTTCAATGGTGTTTATTTCTTTTTTAAACCCTTCAAACTGTTTATCGCTTGCATTATTTACTTTCTTTAATGTTTTTTCAATAACATCTGCCAACTCGTTTAGCAACTGTACCGACCTAGTTTCATATCTGCTTAGTCTCCAAAGTAAACTAGCCACAGGTATTATAAAAAATAAGACAAACCCAACCCAAAAGAACTCAACTGCAAACATAACCCATGGCAAGCCAAGCCCACAAAGCCAGCCTATTATACTCGCAAGCTGGAGCCAAAACTCCTTCCTTGAGTGGATTCCTGCCTGTTGCCTATATAATTCGATTTGGCGTTGCTTTATATCAAACCATACTTGTTTATTCATCCCCTATTTGTCCCCTTCATCTCTATACTTATCAGCTAGTTTGAAGGCTTTGTCATCCTTGTCGCCCAGAGTTTTAAAACCTCTACGTAAAAGCGCGTCTGCTTTGTCGTCTTCGGCTTTTTTTCTGTCTTTGACCCTACTGCGCCACATGAAAATAGTGACAATTAGGGCTATTGATGATATAACAAGTATCCCTACCAGCATTTCAGAAGGGTATGGTAAAATGTCCACAGGAAATATCAACCCCACCAATGATGCCAAAACAATCAATATTAGCCCTCCCATAATTACACTGCCGCAACCTGGAGCTTTTCTTAATTTATCCTCTTCTGTCATAGTTTAATATCCTCCCTGCGCCCTAGATCTGCAAAATGGCAATAACTATACCTGTAATTACTGCACCAATAATCAAAAGTGCCACAATGGTAATAAGTATGGCACGTGAAGCAGGTTCATCATATTCCTCTTCTTCATTTTCTTCATCATAATCATCTGGTTCTTTTTCCCGTACAGGAAGATTGGTTCTTGTAGGTTTTGGTTTTGAGAATGATGTAGGAGATGTTTCTATCTCTTGTTTCTCTTTATTTTGCCGCGCGTTGTCCAGTTGTTTGGGTTGTTTTGGGGAGTCTTTGGGTTTATGCTCTTCATCATTATTACTATAATCGTTGTTTTTGTAATTTTTCATTTCTGATAAAACCGTGTCAACTTCCGATAAAAGCGCAATTTCTTCTGACAGAAGTGTATCTACCTCTGATAATATAGTATCATCTGCTTCTGGGGAATCGACGGCAGACATTAAAACAGGTAACTCTTCTGGTTCATATCTCATATATCCACAATAATCATAAATAAAACTATGAACATCATTGTAATGTAAAAAACTTCGTGATAGTTTTGAAGAAATATTTGCAATGGAATCTTCGTTTATTTCCCCATTTTTATGGAGGGTGTCAACGGCATTACATATTTCTATTTTTGCATCCAGCATAAGAATCCTGTCATGCATATCTTTATAGTCTTGTTTTAAAAATGCAATAATTCGTGATGTGAGGTGCATTTTTTTTGTTGCTGTTTCAGTTGACAAATTGCGATAATTGTCATTAAGTTGAGTAGCGCGCGCAATCAATTCATCTCTGTGGGCAGTTATTGTATATGGTTTCTCTTTTATTGTGTTTTTTTCGGGGGTACGATTGAGAAAGTCATAGATATCTGTATATTCAAAAGCTAAAAGAGAATTTTTGATATCATCAAAAGTACGTGGAAGCATTTTTGTACGGATTTCATCCAGCTTGCCTTTACCAGAGGCATATTCAAATACAGCAGTTCTTGCCTCTCTTTCACGGAGGTCTTTGCGTCCCATCATTATGCTACATATTTCTGGAACAAAATCAATATAGTTTTTATACTTTTGCTGTCCGCGGTCTACTCGTGTTTTCCAATCACTTTGTTTTTCAAGAAGATGTGATTCTATTATTTCTGAATCATCACTATCAATGGATACTGGGGGAAGTAGTTCCAGCAGTATATAGCAGTTTTCACGTTTTTCCACTTTAGCTCACCCTCATGATGATATCATTTTCACATTCTTTGATTCTTCACGCATTCTGGACACATCTTCATCCTGCAAACCATCCGTTTTGATGGTGATACTACACTCTGCACCTTGGCTTCGTTCCGTAGCTGAAATGTCTAACATTCCATTATTGTCAAAGGAGAATGTTACATCAATGTGAGTGCCTTTTGGAAGCCCTGCAGGTAAGTGTAATTTGCCAATGGTGATTAGTTGCCCATATGATAAATCTGTCCATGACTCCATAATATTACTTTCATACACTTCAATCTCTATATAGGATTGATTTGTTGCATCTGCCTTGTATGTTTTTGTTTTGGAACATGGAAGTATATCATTTTTAATTATAACGTGACTTATGCGTGGCACTCCCCCAATTTTAGCTTTTATGCCATAACTTTTGCTGATTACATCTTCACCAAACACAACATTCTTTGTTGGCCTCTTATCTGATGGTTTGCGTATGTGGTGGTCTTCAGGAGGTCCTGTTAATTCGACTCCGCCACTATCTGCATGAGGAAATAAATATTGTGCTGCCATAAATGCCGCCCCACGTGCAACTGCCTCATCAGGTTCAAACATTTGTGGCTCAATTCCAAATTCTTCTTTTACTGCTTCGCGTACTTGTCGCATTCGCGTTGAACCACCCACAAATATTATTTCATGGAATGGAGGTCCTGAAAATCCATCTTCGCCCGTAAGACTACGCTTATGCGCCGCTTGGCGTAACACTTCCTTTGTTAATTGCATTGTACTAAGCAAAAGATGTTTTGTAATTTCATTAAACTCATCAATAGTCACTTTTAACTTGGCGCGTTTTCCTGGTCCTCTATCAATTACAATTGTTTCTGAATTTTTGTTGGTTAATTTCTTCTTAGCTTCTTCTGCTTTTAATAAAAAGTCATAAAATGCTTCACTATCATCATAAATTTCACTGGATTCCGCGCCCGTTTCTGCACAATATTGATTGATAAAAAAATCTACCAACTCTGCATCCCAGTCTTTTCCACCAAGTGAATGGTTACCATTTGTTGCAACTATTGTAATTTGACCAGCAGAAATATCCGCAACCGTAACATCAAAAGTACCCCCCCCCAAGTCGTACACTAGCACAGTCTTGTTATCCAATGAACTGCGCATTCTTGTATATGCTATAGCGGCGGCTGTTGGTTCGTTTGCTAGGGCAAGTACATTTAACCCCGCGATTTTTCCAGCATTTTGAGTGGCTTGACGTTCTGATATACCAAAATATGCAGGGATTGTTATTACTACATCCTTTATTGTATCACCCGTTAATGTTTCTGCATCTCGTACTAGTTTCATTAATATTCGTGCAGATATTTCTTCGGGGGTGTATGCTTTTCCGTGATATTCACGGCGTTCTGTGTTTTTCCCCATAGAGCGTTTTATAAACAAACAAACATTTTCGGGGTCTAGTTTGATATCTTCCTTTGCGTCATCGCCTACTATAACAGTATTGGGTCCTGAAAACTCCACAATAGAGGGTGTTGTATAACTACCCTCCATGTTTTTTAAAACCTCTACATTGCCACGTTCATCAACTCGTGCAATACAAGAATATGTTGTTCCTAAGTCAATCCCATATGAATACATTACTCGTCACTCCTCTGTTCGTCTACGTTTATTTGTTTGACGTAGGCATATACGAGTTCCTTGCTGATTATTACACCTCGACGCTCATATCCATCGCTACGACTTTCTGCAACGGTTTTAATTTGTTCAGGGGTGGTTGCAGGAATGGTTTTTACTACTCTTTGACGTTTGGGGTCAAAGGGTGTTCCTTCATCCTCACAATGATATGGAAAAACATCATATGATAGCAACATATCATCTATACCACTGATAACATCATCTAATATTTGTAAAGAATAATCAGAAAGCGACGTAGCCGCTTCTTTATTTTCCTCTAGCATTTGTTTTAAATAACCCAAACCTTTGGCTGTGTCGTCTCTGAATACAATCAATTGTTTTATTACAGGTTTTATAATAGAAAAATAAAAATCGTCATTATATCGTTCAGATATAGCTTTTGCTAGTGTTTCCATAAATTCTTTATCTATGCTATTGCTTATATTATCGTCATTTTGTTCATCAGGTTTTTTTGAGAATTTATCAATAAATTTGTCTAATATCTCCATTTGCTTGCACTCCAATAAATTGTATATAAATTGCATGACTGTATTATACTACATCAAATACGTCATGGCAAAAAATAAGAGAATCTGTGTTCAATAAAAAGCAACGGCAAGTGCCTATTTATTGAATACAGATTCCCACATTTATTACAACTTAAAGTATGCTACTAACCCTTGAAGCAAGTCTGCTTGTGAACTTAATTCCTGTGCTGCCGCCGCTGTTTCTTCCGATACAGCAGAATTTGACTGAACCACATTAGAGATTTGTTGCAAGCCGTGGCTAATTTGGTCAATAGCGTCTGCTTGTTCATGAGAAGCTAATGAAATACTATTAATCACATTCATGATATTATTCGCATTCTTCACAATCGTATTAAGGCAATGTGCGGTAGTTTCTGCAATTGCAGACCCTGATTCCACACGGTTGATAGAGTTTTGGATAAGCTCTGTAGTTTCACTTGCGGCATCTTGGCTTCTGCTTGCAAGGTTACGAACCTCCTCTGCAACAACTCCAAAACCAAGCCCATGTTGCCCAGCGCGTGCCGCTTCAACTGCCGCATTAAGTGAAAGCAAATTAGTTTGGAAGGCAATATCCTGAATAACCCTAATAATTCGAGAAATGCTACCAGATGAATCACGAATGGCAAGCATAGCATCAAGCATTTGTTTCATAGCCTCGTTGCCTTCTTTTGCATTAGATGTGGACTTGTGTGACAACTCATTGGCAGTTTCAGCATTTTCGGCATTAGAGCGTGTTTGTTGTGAAATCAAATCAATAGAAGCATTAAGTTCTTGTACACTGCTTGCTTGCGCCTGTGAACCACTTGCTAAATCCATAGCAGATTGAGAAATCTGTCTTACACCAGACAACACCTGATCTGTTGCAGAATGAATTTCAGACATGGTTTTATTAAGTGTTTTTGAAATATTATTAATAGAACGCTTAATTTCGCTAAAACTTCCTACATAATCACGACTAATGTTTACCGTTAAGTTTCCAGAAGCAAGGGCAGAAAGCATGTTAGACATTTCAGAAATATAATTATTAAGTGAATCAATTGTGCCATTTACAGAGTCCTTTATCTCACCAAAATCTCCAGGGTAATCACCCGTAATTTTGTGAGTAAAATCACCCACACGCAATTTGCTCATAACATCACGAACCTCTGTTATAGGCTCGTCAACTGAGGCACACACACGGTTAAGACCTTCCATAATATCAAACCAACCACCATAATACATAGTAGTATCAATATGGAAGTCCATCTGACCCCGTTCGCTAGTGGCTTCAATCACAGAATCAATGGATTCTGCAACACCTTTAATGTTATTACGCATACTGTCAACCGCTTCGTTGATATAACTCATCTCACCAGGCATTTGTTGAAGTTGCGTATCAAAGTCACCATTGGAAATTTTGCTGAATACATCCACAATTTTTTTCTGGATATCTAACTCATCACGCACAAGCCCATTGATTTTATCTGCCAGATCTGCAAATGCACCTTGAAATTTTGTTTCATCAACAAAGGAATCAAGTTTACCAGAGGATTGGTCAATAGACATTGTTTCCATATCCCTAACCAGTGTTTTAATTGTTGTCACTAATGATAATGCAGAGTTAGACAGTTCACCAATTTCATCATTAGGCATGGATTCGGAATCATTACCAAGATTCACGTTAAGCCTACCTTGAGATACATCCTCAAGTGCGGTTACTAAAGTTTTAACTGGTTTAGAAATAAGCCAATTAATTAAAAGAGCAACACCAGCACAAACAACAAAAGCCGCGAAACTAATACCAGTCATAGACAACATAGTTAAGCTAGTGGTTTCTGCCATAATCTCAACTATATTTGTTCTGTCTTGAGAATATAAGTGCATTAAATCTGAGTAGAGGGCTTCAATTTGAATCATAATACCTTGCCCACGTAAGATAAGGTTGACACTATTAGAACGATAGTCTGCAATATTTAACCTATCACTAAGAGAAAGATACTCTTCCCCACCAGCATCTGAAATACGTTCTTGCCCACGTTGTGCCTCTACAAGGATACCATTTATAATTTCTGACCTATATTGTTCTACAACACGCCCTAATTGATAAGATATATTTAGTCTGTAAGTACGTTCACTTTCTTCTAAATCAGGATCTAATCTTAGATTATTCTGATATTTAAGAAGATATTGTAAAACACCATCTGTAGCAACATTAGCTTCATTTTGTAATTCCTCTAATGTGCCAAGATTATTAAATTGCCCACTGTGCAATGCCACCAGCGCGACAACACGCCTAATATCCATTAGACTTGTTGACATATGATGCAAGCTGGAGTATCTATCAACACTATTTTCTAGCACATTTGTATAATGCGTATTCATTTCCCTTACAGTTAATACACCTAAAACCGCAACTCCTAGCAAAAACAAAAGTACAATTCCAAAGCCAATAAATAATTTGCTCCTAATTTTTAAATTTCTTAAAAATTTCATAAATATCCTCCTCGACACCTGATATAGTAGATTTAGGGTATTTTTGCCTTGTGTAGTGTAATGATATAATTTGGCGAATCGACCAACTTGTCTGAAGACACATCAATTAAACCATTAGGGCGAACCTCTGGTAAAACATCAGTGTGAATAACTAAAAAGTAATCTCCATCATCCCCCCAGTAAATATACATCTTGGTTTCATCAAGAAAGGTATGATACTCTTCTAATGATAAATCTAAATCTTTCATTATCGAAGCATGTGGAATGCCTACATAACGCAAATGCCATGGTTCGTAAATAATATGAGTTACATCTGTTTTATTTTGTGGATACCTGATAATAAACCCAAACTTATGGCAATGGTCATTTAACCATATCCCCGCAGGAGTATCTGCAAATGCTTGATTCAGTTGACCCGAAACACTAACATCTAAAGCAAGCCCTGTTTGATGTTCACTTGCCCCAGGATATTGTATTGATTGACTGGTCAAATAAATTGCTTCATCCTTGCTTTTGCCCATTTTCATAAACTCTCGAACTCGTTGGTCAAAAATAGCACGTTGATAGGGATAAGGACGATAGGCACTTTGTAATTTTAGTCCTGTAATTCCGCCTTCTTCCATAACTGAAAGCATGGTATTATATGCATCAAGGGCAACGCTGTTGACTTTGATTTTTTGATAGTCAATCAATCCATCAGGTTTAAAGTTGGAATCAAGGCTGTTTTCTTGATTTACTAATCGCAAAAAGCCAGAGTCTTCTACTACAGAAGTCTCTGTTGATTCCAATGTCTCAGCATTTATTTTCATTATTTCTGTCGATAAAAATATAACAAAAAATAGTATGCATGACATACATATTATCATAGTCCTAAAATAAGTGGAAGTCATAATTTGAATCCATTCTTTAGATTTTCTTTATACAATTCCTCTATGGCGAATGCAATGCCTGCCCGTGAATGGGCGGCTGTTAATCCACCCTGAAAATACACAATATAGGGCGGGCGCATGGGTGCGTCTGCACTTAATTCAATGGACGAACCTTGTATAAAAGTGCCTCCTGCCATTACTACACCATCTGCATAACCTGGCATTGGTGCGGCTTCTGGTGTAACAAAACTGTCTACAGGCGCGGCTTTTTGAATACCTTTACAAAAAGCTAGTACATTTTCAGGGGTATTTAATTTGATTGCCTGTACGATATCAGTCCGAATATCGGTAATTGCTGGTAACACCTCAAAACCAAGTTTAGTAAACGCTGCCGCCCCCAAAATTGCCCCTTTTATGCACCCTGAAACTGTTTGAGGGGCAATAAATAACCCTTGTAATAAGTTGCGTGTCATTCCCAAAGAAGGTCCAATCGCACTTCCTAAACCAGGTGCGGTAAGCCTTTCGGCTGCTGCCTCCACATATTTGGCACGCCCCACTACATAACCCCCACCATGTGCTAAACCTCCGCCAGGGTTTTTAATGAGTGAACCAGCAAGTATATCTGCCTCTGTGGGTTCGTCTATTTCAACAAATTCGCCATAACAATTGTCAACTAAAATTATTGTATGCGGACTTGCCTTACGTATACATTCAATTAACTGGCGAATTTCTTTTGTTGTAAATGAAGCCCTCCAAGAATATCCTTTGGAGCGTTGAATGGTTACCATTTTGGGCTTACATTCCAAAACACGAATAATTGCAGGATAGTCAAACTCACCACTTTCTGTAAGTTCAACTTGTTTGTATTCTATTCCATATTCTGATAAAGATCCAGAAGTAGGGCGAATCCCAATCACAGATTCCAGAGTATCATAAGGCGCACCAACAACGGATACTAAAATATCTTTGGGGCGCAAGTTGCCAAACAGTGCCGAGGCTAGTGCATGTGTGCCTGATATTAATTGTGGGCGAACCAATGCCGCTTCTGCGTTAAAAATTTCTGCAAATATTCCATCTAGGGCATGTCGCCCTTCATCATGATAACCATATCCTGTAGAATCATTAAAATGTGTATCTGATAAGCGCCCTTTTTGCATTGCATTTAATATTTTTAATTGATTTGCCCCTGCAATTTCGTCTGCTTTTGCATATTCAACATGCAAATCTCTTTCAATATCAGATAAAAAAGAAGCCACTTGGGGGCTAATCCCCATGTGGCTTTGTAAGTATTCATAAAACATATTAGTTCTCTGTACCTCCACCAAGGTTTATAGCAGTTTTTAATGGCACTATTGTTGATATTGCGTGCTTATACAACATTTGTTGTTTTCCGTCACTTTCGATAATAATGACATAATTATCAAATGCACGGATGTTGCCACGTATTTGAAATCCACTCATTAAATAAATCGTAACAGGAATATTGTCCTTCCGAACTGCACCAAGTAGCAGTTCTTGATAGTTTTGAACTAAAGCATTCATTTCAAAACTCCTTCCATTGTCTATGCATCTTTTTATTAAAACGGGGGTACTACCCCTCTCACTCACCGCTTTGCGGTGTGTTTGCACGAAGTCCCGCCATTACAGCGCGAATAAATCGCGCTTCCATGTTCCTTCGGAAAGCGGCGTAGCCACTTTTTTAAGAGTTGTTTAGTAACTCTCTTACAAGAGTATCGACAGGTTTTTCCTCAACCTTTAGCAAATATGCACTAGAATTTTTATTTCTAAACCATGTTTCTTGGCGTTTTGCATAATTGCGTGTTGCTTGTTGAATAGCAGAAATTACTTCGTCTTCATCATAACTGGGAGCATTGGGTTTTCTATTGAAAAATCCCCCATTTAGAAATTGTATGGTTTCTTTATAACCTATTCCTTGTAATGGCGCAAGTCCTGAATCATACCCCATAGAAAGCAACTCATGTACTTCATCAACTAAACCTGCTTGCCACATGGAAATTGTGCGTTGATTTATACGCTCATAAAGTGTGTCACGTTTCATACTTAGTACAAAAAATTTAGTATTGTACAAAGGAGCTGTTGACCTTTGCTCTGCATTATGTGCAGAAAATAATTTTCCTGTGCTTTCATTATAACTTAAGGCTCTTATTACCCGTTTAATGTTGTTCGGATGAATAACTTTTGCTGATTGAGGGTCTACTTTGTGCAACATAGCATGAAGATATTCCGCACCTTCTTCACTTGCTATAGTTGCAAATTTTTGACGTAATTCACCATCTCCTTTGTCTTCATTGTTTTCGTTTTGCGATAATTCTGCTCCAAATATTAGACCATTAATATAGAATCCTGTACCTCCTGTTATTATGGGAATCTTATTACGAGATAAAATATCATTAATCGCAATTCTACCTAGTTTCTGATATTCTGCCATTGAGAAAGGTTCATTTGGGCTTACCACATCTAAAAGATGATGGGGAATGCCCTGTTTTTCCTCTTCCGTTGGTTTTGCTGTGCCAATATTCATATGTTTATACACTTGCATAGAATCTGCTGAAACTATTTCACCATTAATATGTTTTGCAAGCTCCACTGCAAGTGCTGTTTTTCCTGTAGCTGTTGCCCCAGCTATTACATACAACATTTTTCACTATTTTTTCCTTTCCATCATCTTGCTTTGAAATAAGTATAATCGAATTTCTAGAAAATTTGCAAGGCATAAAATGCTATGATATACTTTCATTTGGAAAATTTAGTTTAGTTAAAAGAACTTATGAGGGCTAGTATGAGCATCCTTGATTGGATTTACCCGCCTAAGTGTGTGGCTTGTGGTATGATTATCCCCATACATGATAAATTGCACAAAAAATTTTGGCTATGCACACATTGCATAGCTCTTTTTGAACCCATTTCCACAAGCATATGTGAAATTTGTGGAGTACCTACTGATGATATAAACGTATGTTCTGCTTGTACCACAAAAAAACATAATTTTACAACAAATCATGCTTGCTTCGTGTATGAAGATCTGGTACGGGATTTGCTGTTATCACTAAAATTTAGAAATAAAAAAAATGTCGCTTATGGATTAGGATATCTGTGGGCAGGTTTTGTTAAATCTAAAGCATACTTATTGGATGAAGCAATTATTTTAGTGCCAGTGCCAATGCATCCCAAAAAACAACGGGAGCGTGGTTTTAACCAAGCAGAAATTTTAGCAAAAATATTATCCCAAGAGCTAAAAATCCCATTTTGTAATATTTTAACACGCACTGTTGATACACCTCCTATGGCTGGGTTACATCCATCACTGCGTGCAGAAAATTTACAGGGTGCTTTTTCTATAGTTTCTAAAATTTCTGTGGAGGGTAAAAAACTTATGCTAGTAGATGATATCTACACCACAGGAGCAAGCCTCAATGAATGCGCGCTTACACTAAAAAATGCTGGTGCAAATACAATTTCATGCATGACATTAAGCATTACGGTAAAAAATAAAAAAGAGATGATATCGCTTTCTGATTAAATAAAAAGCGACTACGTCGCTTTCCGAAGGAAGTGAAGCTGGGGTTTCCCCAGCGGAACGGCGAGTTTGGGGGCAGCACCCCCATTAAGTAAAAAGTGACTACGTCACTTTCCGAAGGAAGTGAAGCTGGGGTTTCCCCAGCGGAACGGCGGGTTTGGGGGCAGCACCCCCATTAAGTAAAAAGTGACTACGTCGCTTTCCGAAGGAAGTGAAGCTGGGGTTTCCCCAGCGGAACGGCGGGGGTTTGGGGGCAGCGCCCCCATTAAGATAAAAAGCTCTAATCTAAACACCTATCTATGACGATATGAGTAATAGGACGCAAAAGAGATATCTGCAACCTCATAAAAAATAGCACTTACTTGCGCCCTCAAACAACAAAGCCAATATATAATAATAGAAAGAAGGCCGTAATATGGACATGAGAATTACCAATGCCTACAGCACCTATGCTGTGCAAACCGCAAGAAACAGCAACACTACACAACCCTTGGGGCGTGTAGACAGAACACGGTCAGACAGTGACAGTGTGTCCTTGTCGGCCCAAGCAAGCGATTATCAGATTGCGCGACGTGCGGTTGCAAATGCTCCTGATGTTCGTGCAGACCGTGTTAATCAGATACGGGAGAGGCTTGAGGCTGGCACGTATAACGTTTCATCTTATGATGTTGCCTCTCGGATATTCCAAGGATTGGGATAACAAAAAATACACGGACGTTATATGCAAGACTCTCACGAAAAAGTAAAAATCGTGGGGGTCTTTATGTTGTAGTCCACAGGAAAGGGTTTTGGGTAGTATGGCAGGAATGATAAATCAGTTAGTGGAAGTGATGAAGGAACAAACGGAACGTTACAATGAATTACTGGGGTTGTCATTAGAAGAAAAGGATGTACTTGTTCAAAATGATATTGAAAGCCTCACAAAAATCACCAATCTAAAGAAAATAGTAATTACCCAAAACAATCGATTAGAGACAAAGCGCATTTCCTTAGCAAAGGATATAGCCGAGGTTATGGGATATGGTGATGGCGAAATAGAACTCTCGAAGTTAATTGAACTTATGGGTGACCAACCTGAAGCTACAGAACTCACAGAAGTAGCTAAGCAATTGCGCGAAGTTATGGAGAAACTACGAGTAGCAAATGATGAAAACAAGTTGCTTTTAGAAAACTCATTGGAGTTTGTGGAATACAGCATAAATGTAATACGAAGTAGTGTTGAACCAGAATTACCAGAGTTTCCAGCGAAATATGGTGGGGGCGACACCATGGCAAATTCATTTAATGCAACAAGCTAGGTTTATATAATATGTAAAGGGGATGATTTAGTATGGGTTTTGGGGGACTTTCAATAGCCACTAGTGGCATAAGAGCCGCACAACGAAACCTTAATGTTACAGCACATAATGTCGCCAATTCAGAAATTCCTGGATTTTCGCGTCAAAGAATCGTACAAACTACATCTTTTAGCCGTGTAGTTGGGGTAAGTCGCACAGGGATACGTCATATTGTTGGCATGGGCGCGGATTGGGGCGCGGTACAACAAATTCGCAATGAATTTTTGGACATTTCCTATCGTGAAAATGTAGGACGTTTGAAGTTCTATTCAAAAACAGTTGAAACAGGTCTTGTAATAGAAAGCCTTTTAGGCGAATTACATGGGGCTTACAATTTTCAAAGTATATTAAATGATATGTGGTACGCTTTGCAAGAGCTTACTGCACATCCAGATGGCATAGAAACACGCCAAATGTTGCTTGCAACTTCAACAGCATTTTTAACAAAAGCACAATCTGTACACAGAAGTCTGTTTGAATATCAACAAAATCTTGATATGCAAGTACGTGACATGGTTTCAGAAATAAATCAAACTGTAGCACGTATTAATCAACTTAATACTATGATTCGTGCAAATGAAGCCGAAGGCAGTAATGCAAACGACTTTCGTGACGAGCGTAACAGATTAGTTGACCGCCTTGCAGAAATGATTCCAATTAATGTCTTTCATTGTAATATGGGTGATGTAAATATTACTTCAAAAGGGCATGAAATACTTGTAAGAGGAAGTCAAAACTTTATGGGCTTGCGTTATATCACTAATGAATTTAATTTCGTTGAGCCTGTATTTACACGATCCAATACCATTTTATCTGCTGGTACACCACCAGATGAATTTGTTCCATTTATGAATTACAGCCGTGGAATCAGTAACCAATTAGGCAATGATTTTGGTGGGTTAATGGCTCTTATGTTGTCAAGAGGTAATTCTCCAGGATTTGCTTCACAAACAGAAGTGCCGCGTCCAACAACACCAACCCCTCCAGACCCTACAGACCTTGTAGCGTTTCCTCTAGGAGCTACCGACCCTGCTTTTATTGCCGCTATGGCAGCATTTAATTTGGATATGCGTGAATATGAAGCAGATGTACACAATTGGCGTGCGCTAATGTGGTCAGCAGAACACGCATTAATTCCAGAAGTGCAAATGAATCTAGACCGCATTGTTGGTAGCGTTGTTCGTATGCTTAATGATGCCGTTACGGGCAATTTGCGCGATGCAGATGGCAATTATCTCTTTACTCATCCAAATGGTGACCCAATGCGCCCAACAGACTTAAATGGCAGAATTGGTATTCCCATATTTATTCGTATAGATGATAGGGATGTTCCAACATGGCCACTTGACCCAGCACCAGACCATAATAATGTTGTTTCATTATTAACAATAAATAACTTGCGTATTAATCCTGAACTTTTAGGACCAGGTGGGCATAACAATCTAGCTCTTTCACTTTCAGGCGCGGAAGGCGATACAGACCTTTTGGAAGCACTGCAAATTGTATGGAAGTCTTCAAATAGTCATTATTCTGTTCGCATTGGCAATCGTTCTTTAAATGTGCAAGATGCATACATTCGTATGGTAAATGATATTAGTACCCATATTCACGAGGCTAATACATTTGTTACAAACCAAACAGTTCAAACTCTTCAAGCCGACCAATTACGAAATGCAATCAAAGGGGTTTCAATGGATGAAGAAATGAGCGATATGCTTCGATTTCAGTTTGCATTCCAAGCGGCATCCCGTGTGTTTAATGTAATTGATGGCATGATAGACCAAGTTATCAACCGCACTGGACGTGTGGGATTATAGTAAAAGATTAAAAGATTTTTGTGGAGTTTCACCCCACAAGGTCTTAAAAAACAGGAGGGAATTAATTCATGCGTTCAGCATTTTTTGGATTCCATGTTGCATCGTCAGCATTGTTTATGTCACGTGCAAACGTGAATGTTGCCTCACATAATATCTCTAATGCAGAATTGCCAGGTTTTTCGCGTCAAGTTGTACGCGCACAAGCTGCAACTCCACTGCATTTAAATGACGGCAGAGGTATGTATGGTACAGGCTCTCAAATGACAGCAGTTGAACAAGTTCGTAACCGTTTCCTAGATCAAAAATTCTGGGGACAACGTAGCACTCAAGGGCAGTTCGTTGCTAAAAATACACATCTAACTTTTGTTGAAACAGTTTTTAATAATTTGGGTAATGTAGGTGTACTTAGGGCGTTTAATGACTTCTTTACTGGATTACAAGAGCTTTCGGTTAATGCTCCTGATTCCACATTCCGCACAAATATAATCACAGGCGCACAAACTCTATCAGAGTTGGTACAACATAATGCTAATACTTTGCGTCGTCAGCAAACAGACCTTAATGGTGAAGTTGCGGATACAGTTGCATTGATTAACAGTTTAGGTTCTCAAATTTCCACACTTAATGACCAAATCAACATTGCAGAAAGGGATGGCTCTAGGGCAAATGACCTTCGCGACCAGCGGGCGTTACTTTTAGACGAACTTTCTAAGCATGTGAATATAGAAGTTGAAGAACGTGACCACAGCAGACCAGGTATTAATTATGACCGTCGTACTTATGTCCGAATAAACGGTTATGACTTTGTAAATCATACTAGATTTAATCGCCTTGAATTAGTTCCGCGTCAGGCGGGGGAACGCCGTAATGAAATGGATATTGATGGCTTGTATGATATTCGTTTTGGTGGTACAAATTCTCCATTTAATATATACAGCACTACCCTACGTGGCACATTAAGAGGTCTTATTGATATCAGAGATGGTAACCATACTCACATCACTGAAAATGAAGTGCCACGTTGGCCAAGAATGTTTGACCCATGGAATCCACAAGATTGGCCTGGTGGCTGGCCAGCGGGGCTTGGTCCAAATGATTTTGAATCAATTGACCCTACCACATGGCCAATTGGTACAACACCTGGTCCTGGTAATACAACAAACTTTAAAGGTATTCCATTTTATATGAACCAACTTAACCATTTGGTTCGCACATTTGCCCGTGCAATGAACGAGGGGCGAAATGTACAAGGCGATTTAATGCCTGGTGTAACAGGGCATATTCATGGATATGACGGAAATCATCAAAGCAGACAAACCATGTTCTTTACTTTTGCGGATGACAATGGGGATGTTCAAACAACAGCTAATTTGCGTCGTTGGGTGCTTGCAGACCTTGTTGCAGACCCTACTGGTAGGACACCACAACGTGATGCACAGGGTAATTTTGTAACAGTTGATACGCCAAACCCTCCCGTTGGTGCGGCTGCATATAGTGATGCGGATGGTAACCCTATTTTTATTTTGGATATGAGTGAATTAAACGCATTAAATTTTATCGTAAACCCTGATTTAGTTCGTGACTCAGCCCTTTTGGCAACCTCTACTAGTCGAGTGCAAGGCGAAAGTAACAATGATGTAATTCATGGCTTTGGTCTTGTGGGTAATGATAGATCTTTATTCCGCGAAGGGCGTTTAATTGATTTTATTATTGCAACAAGCTCTCACTTGGCTGTAGATAAACAACAAGCAAATAATTTTGAAATAAGTTACTCTGAAATAACTTTACAAACTCATAATCATCGCTTATCTATTAAAGGTGTTGACCTTAATGAAGAAATGATGAATCTTGTACGGTTTCAACAAATGTTTACAGCTGCCTCACGTCTGGTTAATGTGCTAGACTCTATTTATGACACATTAATTAATCGTTTAGGAAACATGTAAGTAATTGAAATAAGTAGGATGGTGTTATAAATTATGCGTGTTACTAACCAAATGGTTTTTGGTACTTCGATGAATAATGTATGGCGACAAAGCCGCCATATTAACAGTTTAATAAAACAAATTGAAACAGGAAAACGTACTCAACGTCCATCAGATGATCCAATATTGGCCTCACGTGCATTGCGTTATCGTACATTGTTGTCTGAAATGCAACAATTTGTGCGTAATGCAGAAACAGGATTATCATGGATGGAAGTTTCTGAAGCCGCTTTCTTTAATATTGTAGACTATCTTATGGAACGCATGAATTACCGTTTTGTTCAAGGGGCTCAAACAGGTACTAATGACCTTGATGACCAAATGGCGATTCTAACAGAGTTAAGAGAATATTTTGACCAAATAGCCTTAGAAATGAATCAAACACATCTTGGGCGTTATGTATTCTCTGGTTTTCATACAAGCCAACCGCCTTTTTTAAAAAATGATATGCCTAACGAGATTTTCCGAATAACACAAGGGTTTAGCCCTTCTGATATTCGTACTGTAAGCTCAATGCAACGGTTTAGTAATGTAGAACGCCCCACAATTACTGATAATGTACATGTAATTCAATTGCCTTACCGTGGTGGGGTTGCGGCAGGTTCGTTTGCTTTTAATGGTTTGCCTGGTGGTATGGCTTTAGCTGTGGTTGAACGTACTTTATCAGATGCGGATGCATATATTCCCCTTGCGGCAGGTACGGTTCATTTTATCCCTGAAACAGGCGAATTAATATTCCATGCGGATGATGTTGCAGATATCAAACAAGATGGTATCAATTTTGACATTACCTACACCCGTCAAGGCTTTTCTGCTGGAGAAATGAACCCTATGGTATATTTCCGTAGCCAGCATATTGCAAATGCTACTTCTATTGTGGGTGGTATACCTGGGCAAATTCTAAATTCTGCTACTCCTATCCCAGCGGCAACTTGGCCAGCAGGTACACATATTCCAGCTGGTGCAGAATGGCCTATGCATGTTACGATTCCACCAGGTGTTACATTACAAAATGCGGCTGGTGAAGTGTTTGTACCAACAACTGTCCCTCCAGTTGTACCCTCTACTGGATTTTTTGTGGCAATTCCTGTTGCGGGTTGGACTGCCCCTGCTGGAGGATATGCTGTACCGTTTAATAGCTCTGTACCAAGAGGTACTTTTATACCTGCTGGTACAATTATTGGTGAGTTTGATGTTACAGACCATGAAATGCGATTTGAATTTACATCAAATACCTATGTTCCAATTAACGTGCTTGCAAAAACTGCAATACCTCCAAATATGATTGCAGATTTTAATAGATTATTTGAGTTCGCCGATAGCCTAAGGCGTACCCCTCCAAGTGCTATTCGTGATTATTATGCTAATACTCATGTGCCTAATTTGACAGGGCAAGCTCTTCAAAATGCAGTAGACACTTTCATTTCTAACGAAAATGCATATTTTGCGGGGCTTCTGCACCAACGTTTTAATGATATGTTAGAACTTCATGAAAAGTATTCTACAAATATCATGAGAGAGCATACTAGCTTAGGTACAAGAATGGCTAGGTTGGATATGATTCATCACCGCTTAGAAGAGGATGAAATTCATTACACTGCCCTTTTAAGCAGAAATGAAGATGCCGATGTTGCAGGTACTATTATTCGTAGAAATGGCGCGCAAGTCGCTTTTAGGGATTCTTTGCAATCTATATCTATGATGACACAGCTTTCTCTTGCAAATTTTATTAACAGATAGATAGAAACATTTTTTTGGAGGTAAAAATTTATGCGTATTACAAGTTCGATGGTAACCAATACTACCCTTATGCATATAAACCGCAATATGAGGAATTTAGATGAAGTCATTCGCCAATTAGAAACAACAAAACGTGTGAGTGTTCCATCAGATTGCCCTATTACTGCGGCTCGTGCTTTAAAATTTCGTACTGCAACAGCAGAGAACGAACAATTCCAACGTAATGTTAATAATGGTGTTGCATGGATGAACGTTACGGAATCTGCTTTTACAAACATTAACCAAGAATTGTTAAGAAGTGTACGTGAGTTGTTAGTGCAAGGTGCTAATGATACCCTTAACTTAGATAACAAAAAATCCATTGTTAGTCAAATATCCTCACTGTTTGATGAAATAGGCAATCAGGTAAATCAAAGATTTGCGGGTCGTTACCTTTTTTCGGGGCTTCGCACCGATGAACCTCCTGTGTTTACACAAGACAATAATCGTACCTTTGTTTTAACACAGCATTTTAACTTAAATAATATTGCACGCACTTCTTCATTTCAAAGATTACCTGTTGATGGGTTAGTGCAACCAGTTGTGCATAATGTTAATGTGCTTAAATTGGCATATCAAGGGTTGGATACACAAGCATTTCCAGTGGGTGCAGACTTAACAACTGCTGTGATCAATAATCCTACTGGTATCAGTATTCCAGGGTTTCAAGTTGTTAAGATAAGCAACCAAAATGCAAATGCCTATTTACCACCAGCACCTGCCGCAGCACCTGCCCTTCCTGTTCTTCACTTTATTCCCGAAACAGGAGAATTGGTAATGCATTCTGATGTGGCTAATAACTTCCCAAGAGAAGGTGTTAGTGTAACTTATCAGAGAACTGGATTTAGGCAAGGCGAAATTAACCCCGCTGTATATTTTACAGCTAGGGAATTGGATATTTTGCCAGGTTCTAACCCTGCGGCACTTGTTGCGGGCAATTTCGCGCCTCCTGCTCAAGTGGCGGCAAATACGGTTTATCAAATGACACAATATTTTTCACGTCAAGCGGGAACACCAGTTGCGGGCCCCCCTGCGGCATTCCAATTTACTTTAGCGTATGCTCCTTCATTTGCAGGACAGGTTGCTGGAGTATTTACAGACCCTGCTTCCAATTTCCACCCACAACTACCACCAGGGGCTACTCTTGCTGGTAATGTTGTTACAATTCCAGCAAATCTATTTGATAGTGCTAGTAATATATCTGTGACATATAATGTGGTGAACCCTGTTCCACCAGCTCCTATTCCGCATATTATGGCAGATACAAGAGTGCAGGGCGTTGAATTGGTTCGCGCACAAAATGCAGCTGGGCTTCCTATTCCTTTGGATTTAGCAGATAGAAATACCAGCTTTAACATGAATGACCAAGGACTTAATGTTGAGTTTTCGACAGCGGCCATGGTGCAAATTAACTCTTTGGCAAAAGATTTGCTTACAGACAAAATGTTTGCAGATTTTAGACGCTTATTTGAATTTACAGATGCGATTGCTATTTCTGACCGTCTGGCTTTGGAAAACTTTTTCTCTGGACCACCTCATAACCTTACTGACACGGATTTATCTAATGCAGTTGAAGAGCAACTATCAAATGAGCAAGCCTTGGCACGTTCAGCACTGTATGAAGTATTTAACAATATGTTATACTTTGTTGACCGTCATTCTGATACTGCTATGCGTGAACAAACTCAACTTGGTGCACGCATGACACGTCTACACCTTCTTCAAACAAGATTAGAATCTGATGCTGTTAGCTTAGAAAATCTTACTTCCCAAAATGAAGATACAGATATGATTGCCGCCTTGGTTAGACGTGTTTCAATTGAAGCAACATTTCACGCAAGTTTACATGCCAACAGTGGTATTATTCAAATGACTTTGGCACAGTTTTTAAGATAATATATAATTGGCGTGTTTCAAAGCACATCAAATTTGAAATACGCCTTATCTTCTGCCATGGCGATGGGGGCAGTTCCCCCAAACCCCTACCGATACGTAGGGCAAAGCCCAACTACGCTTCTTTCGGAGAGCGATATAGTCGCTTTTTTATAAATATTTGGAGGGATTTTTTAATGCAGAAACTCGTAACAAGGCATTTTGGAGAAATCGAATACGACCCCAATAAAATTATAACTTTCCCTCAAGGGATACCAGGTTTTCCAACACATAATCAGTTTTTGCTTATGTCTCAAGATGAAGAGGAAGACACCTTCTTTTGGTTGCAATCTATTGACGATGGTGAAGTAGCTTTCACTTTAATGGATGTATATAAAGTTTTGCCCGATTATGATCCTAAAGTTGACCTTGATGTTGAAGAACTTAAAGAGTTAGGCGAAGTGACATCAGTAACATCATTGGAGATTTACAATATTGTTGTAATTCCAGAATATGTGCGTCATATGCGTGTAAATCTTAAAGCACCTATTGTTATCAATACAGAAGCGGGGTTGGGTATGCAAGTAATATGCATTAATGATGAATATCCTATTAGGTTTATGATTTTTGAAGAACTAGAACGAGTTAGAAATAAACTGAGGGAGATTCAATAATGCTGGCTTTGACACGAAAAAAGGGCGAATCTATTATGATTGGTGACACGATGGAAGTTGTAGTATTGGGTGTTACCAACGAGCAAGTCCGCCTTGGGATTATCGCGCCCAAAAATGTACCTGTCCATCGTAAAGAAATTTATGAACAGATTCAGGTGGAAAATAAAGAAGCTCAAATGAGTATTAATGTTGCGGCTTTAAAGAACATGAGAAAATGAGAGAAAATGAAAAACCGACCGCTTATTATCATGGTCGGTTTTTGCATATAGTGAATGCGAACAAATAAGCGAGCAAAATATCCACATAAATTCAAGAATGGAGAGAGACTAATGGAGTTCAAAATTTTTAAAAACGCAGTTGCCAATCAATTCAAGCGCATGTGCGACATAATTAAACCTATTACAGGCGCAACACTGTATAGGGCTGATGTCACCAAAGATGAACTATGGGATATGTATTTAAGTAGTTTTACACCAGAAGTAAATCCTATATATCGCGAGAGAACAATAGTTGACTGTTCTGCATGTCGCTCTTTTATCAAAGCAGTGGGTAATATAGTTATTTTAAATGAAAATGGCGAAAACGAAAATAGCATTTGGGATATAACCGTTAATGAACCAGCATTTCAAGCCACAGCGAATGCAATGGCAACCCTTGTAAAGAGCCGCCCAATAAAGAATATTTTTATAACACCAGAACGTACCGCTGGAGTGGATAGGAATTTTGAAAAGCTCCCCCAAGGTGGTACACAAACATGGGAACACTTCTTCATTAACATACCGCAACGATTTGTTATTGAAAAATCAGATATTGAAAACAAATTAGGCGACACAAAAACATTGTTTAATGTGTTAAAGCGTAGCCTCACAGAGCTTACCAATGATGCAATAATCACTGTACTTGAACTTATTGCACAAAATTCGCTGTATCGAGGTGAAGAGCATAAGTTTGCTGTTGAAAGTTTCTATGACCTTAAAAAGGAATATATGAAAATCAACAGTGACAATGAAAATGTATTGACTGGGTTTGTTTGGAGAAAAATACCTACAATACCTGCTAATGTGGCAAAAATTCGTAATACAGCAATAGGTACTTTACTTATAGACTTGTCCATAGGCATGGATTTGGAAGAAGCAGTTCGGAAATTTGAGTCAGTAGTAGCCCCTGCTAATTACAAGCGTCCTACAGCAATTGTTACACAAGATATGGTAAAACGGGCAAAAGAAACAGTGGATAAACTTGGTTTAACATCTGCACTTGGGCGACGATATGCAGTATTGCCTGATATCAGCATAAATGATATTTTATTTGCCAACCGTTCTGTTAAAAAGAATCTATCAGACAATGTTTTTGATGATATTATCGCGTTGGTACCTGACAAAAAGCCTAAAAGTATGGACAGAATTGAGGATATTCCTATTGAAAAGTTCGTAAAGGATATACTACCTCATGCAGATTCAATTGAAGTAATGCTTGAAAACTCTCATATAAAAAGTCTTGTTAGCCTTATCGCACCCACAGACCCAACAGCGGAATTATTATTTAAATGGGGGAATAATTTTTCATGGGCTTATAATGGTGATATGGCGGATAGCCTCCGCGAAAAAGTTAAAGCCGCAGGGGGTAATGTAACAGGTGACTTGTGTTGTCGCTTGGCATGGTGGAATTATGACGACCTTGACCTTCACATGATAGAGCCAGACGATAATCACATTTACTACTTTACTAATCGTTGGGCACATGGTACAGAATCTGCATGTGGTGGTATTCTTGATGTGGACATGAATGCGCATGACAGAACTCGTGAACCAGTGGAAAACATTTTCTATGCAAGCCGAAATAAAATGAAAGAGGGAATTTATCATCTTTATGTTAATCAATTTGCCCGCCGTGAGTCCCATAGTGTTGGCTTTGAATCAGAAATTGATTTTATGGGTGAGGTTCATAGTTTTTCATATGGAAAGTCATTACAAACAGACACAAAAGTAACTATCGCCAAATTTGAGTATAAAAGAGGTAAAATAAATATCTTAGAATCCCTACCATCATCCACAACTTCAAAAGAAATTTGGGGACTTAGCACTAATAAATACCACAAAGTAAATCTTTTTATGCTTTCCCCAAACCATTGGGAAAGCTCTGGCTCTGGTGTTGGTAATAAGCATTATTTCTTTATTTTGGAAGGATGCGTAAGTCCATATAATGCCCGTGGTTTCTTTAACGAATACCTTAACGAGAAACTAAATGAACATCGCAAGGTATTTGAACTTATTGGGAGCAAGATGAAAGCTGATACATCATCAGACCAACTTTCTGGGCTTGGTTTCTCCAGCACCCAACGTAATACATTGTTATGCAAAGTAAGTGGCAGTTTTAATAGAGTAATAAAAATTGTGTTTTAATATGGAGGGAATGTTATGGATATATTTGCGATAGCAACACGCAAAAAGTTACGATTTACAACTTCTAAGGGACTAATAAGCGTTGAAGATTTGTGGGATTTGCCATTGTCTGCCGATAATGGTCGTCCCAATCTTGATGATATTGCCCGTGGCTTGCATAAGGCGATTAAAGATGGTGAAGAAGTTTCTTTTGTGGTCAAAAAGAATACCAAAAAAGATTCTGTATTTGAACTTGCACAAACAAGGTTTAATATTGTCAAGTACATTATAGATGTTAAATTAAACGAAGCAGAAGAGATCAAAAAAGCCGCCGACACGCGCAAGAAGAACCAACGCATACTTGAACTTATTGCCAAAAAAGATGACGACGAACTTGCTGGCAAGTCTCGTGACGAGCTTCTTGCCATGATTCAAAACGAGAATACAGAAGATTGAATGGTGTGATTTACTATGTTAAAAATAAGGCCGATGAACCATAATGAATTAGAAAATATTGCTAAATTTATTGCTCGTGGTTATTTTGATGATATCTTTTTCAAGTGGGTAGTGCCATCAGACACACAACGTCTTGTAATTGTAACAGAATATTATAAAGTATACCTTGGGGCAGAAGGCGCGCACATCTATGTAGCGGAGGCGAACGGGGTGGTGGTTGGGGCAACTGTTTGGTTGCCTCATGACGTAAACCCAGCTATTTATGATGATATAGATACCGCTACGGGCGAATACGCGCCAAATTTTTGGGCAGTAGCGGACAAGTCTCACGAAAGCGAACCAAAGAATACACCTTTTTCCCAGCTTGTAGGCTTTGTTGTGGACGAAACGCAACGAAATCAAGGCGTGGGGACAACTCTATTAAAAGCGCATTTGGATATCATGGACACCCAAGGCATTCCCACCTATTTAGAAGCAAGCACCCCTTTTAATGGGGGCGGAGTGTATGGAAAGTTTGGTTATACTCAATATAAGGAACTGCTTGTATTCTCACCACAAGCGGTACTTTATCCTCTGTGGCGACCAGCAGGCGGGGTTATTGTGAATAATATAGAAGGGGATAAAAATTAAATGCGCCTAAGGATGGTTACAGTATCTGCAATGTTTATTGCATTAATTTTCATATCAATATATTTACTTAGTATTCCAAATGGGTTTGGTGGGGTTATACATTTTGGAGACTCGTTAATATACATTGCCGCAACTGTGTTACCTTTCCCTTTTAATGTAATTGTTGCCGCCGCTGGTCCTGGATTATTTAATCTTGTGCGTGTACCTCATTGGTTTCCATTCACCATTATAATTAAGCCAATTATGGCATTATGCTTTACAAGTGCGGGAAGCATAATTTTAAATTCAAGGAATAAAATAGCCCCTGTTTTGGCAGGAGCTATTAACACAATATTATATTTCCTTGGAAATATTATTTTATTTGATTTGTCTGTTGCATGGTCTGCATTACCAGGACTGATAATACAAGCAGTAGGCAGTGTGATTTTTTTCTTTATCATTGCCTATACATTAGACAAAGCAGATATGAAAAAACGCTTAGTACTAGCTAAACAATCTTAACATTTCATCTACGCCTTCAGTATCTGAGGTGTACATCAATATTATAAATCTAGCAACACTATCATACACATTAACAAAATAACGCCCATAAATCCTCATGCCCATAAATTCCATCATAGAGCCATAAGAATACCAGTCCAAACTTCCAATTCTAGTATTGGGGAAATTAAAGTCTACTTCCATACCCATTGCCACCAGCTCTGACGCTGAGGCTTCTATATATTCAGGGGCAGTCATTCTACTATTTGGAAATACTAATCTTTCCATACCAACCTGAATTGAAGCACCATTTGGACTTGAAGCCATAAGGTCATAAATAACACCGATTGATTCCATCACTGATGTATCAATTTCCACGCCTTGGGTTGCCGCCATAAGGTCTGCACCCAAGCCCAATACATCTGCTATTTCCTCATCAGTTGCATGAACCCAACCACTTGGTAATGTGAGCGTAAGCCCTAAGTAATCACTTGTCCAAGTGTTTCCGTTCCACACACCACGAGTAACACCCCTTCTTTCTAAAGCAGTGCTAGAGCCTCCGTTACAGGCTACCAAGGTTGTTAGCATCATAGATACCACTAAAACCATGGATAAAACTTTTGCAACATTTCTTAACATTAAATAAATCCTCCCGTAGAATAAAATATATTGCAGTTTCTGATTTTGTATAGCCAAAGGGCTACAGTACTGCAACCCTGTAATTATATGTAACTTGAATTTAAATGTCAAATGGAGTATGCACCTGAGTTAATAAATGTGGTATACTACAGAACAAATTAAGTATAATTTATAGGGTGTGGGTTTCAATGAAGTTTGGATTTCATGATATTGGAATTATTGAAGAAGGTAATGCTGTAGAGATTGTTTTGGACTATGCGGCTAACGTATTGGTCATGGACCAACCAAATTATGTAGCTTATAAGAGCAGAAGCTCTCAATATAGGGCAATTTCAAAATATGTAACAGCCTTACCATATATAGTAAGGTTGCCACGTACTACACGTTGGTATGTAATAGTAGAATCAAAAGGACAAGTTGGGGAAGTAAATTCAGTTGTGTACACACACAGTAGTAGTAAAAAAATAACACCTCAGGCAGCAGCCCGTAATTTGCCAGAATTAAAACCCAACACTGTAGTTAATAAGGATGGAACTCCTGCGGTTCAATTTGAAAAACTTTCAAAGAATGCATTTGATAGCACTCCATTATGTTGCCAATTGTGGGATCGTCAGTTAGACATTGTTGACTGTAATGACACAATGGTCAAATCTTATGGGTTTAAAGATAGACAAGAGTGCATGGACAAGTTTGTCACGGAATGTTTGCCATATTATCAACTGGATGGGCAAATTTCATATGCACAAATGTTAATGTATGTAAAAAAGGCATTCAAGGAGGAAGTAAAGCCTTTTCGGTGGATGCAACAATTGCCTAATGGTAAATCGTTGCTAACGGAAGCTACCCTTATGCGCGCTTCTTATCAAGATGATGATGTTGTCGCTTGGTATACTAAAGATATAAGTGATATCATGATTATGGAATCTAGGATTGAAGCACTTACAATACAGGCTAATCAAATTTATATTGACCCATTAACTGGAATTTACAACAGGCGTTATTTGGACGAAAATCTTGAGCGGATAATCTTGACTTTAGCCAGCCAAAGCAAAAAATTAACAGTTATGATGATAGATATAGATTGTTTTAAATTATATAATGATTCATATGGTCATGCCGAGGGTGATACTTGTTTAAGAATGGTTGCTGAGGTTTTGCGGGATAGTGTTAAAAGACCCAGAGATTTTATTGCACGATATGGCGGTGAGGAATTTACTGCTGTATTGTTGGATATTGATGAAAATGGTGCCCGTGTCATAGCGGAACGAATGCTTGAAAATATACGAATCAAAAATATACCACATAGAAGAAATACAGCCGAAAGGTACGTTACATTTTCCATAGGAATTTCTACAAGTGTCACAAAACATACACAAACTGCGGAAGAATATATAAACGCAGCAGATGAAATGTTATATATTGCTAAGAAAAAGGGCAGAAATAGATATATGCACAAAAGTATTTAGGTTTCTTTATTAATGGGGCGCGGCCCCAAGCCCCGCCACTACAGTGCGAATGAATCGCACTTCCGTTTCCTTCGGAAAGTGGCGTAGCCACTTTTTTTCCTTAAAAAGGATTTGCATTATTTTCTAAGTGAGATTATAATGTTCACACGGTTGGCAAAGCATTAACCAGCATTCGTTGGTTGTGGCTGTTGCCTAACACAGTACCAATAAAAAAATTGCAACTGCCATAGAGTGTGACAAGCACTTTCTGGCGGATGTAGGGATAGCTACCACTATCACCTACAAACACAGGTTTCCCTGCTGTTGCAATAAAATGAGTATACAACATCTATGCCTTGATTACAAGTACACGCGCTTGCACCAAACGACTATTTAATCAATTTCGTTTTAAAATCCTTTTAAAAAAATCCTTTTGTAGTGTTGTTCTGCGCACATTCTTTTGCACGTTCGCATGTCAATTGTGTTGTGTTTGTGAGTTTTATGTTTTGTAAGTCGTGTTCGCTCTCACCAAAGGCGACTATCTCCTTTAGAAATTCAAGCTATAAATTCGCGTATGTATTTGTAACACTTTCCCAATCAGAGGGCTCTTGAGTGTCTTGGTATTTTGGTTTTGTTGCTTGTTTAATTGCTGTTCAGCCCTAGTGACGGCTAACGCTGGGAGGAACGCTTTTGTTTGTTTGCGTTGATGTAATAACGCTCAGGTGATATAGGAGTTTCTCCTTCCTTATCATTTGGGCGTTTTTCTATTTACCAGCCAACCGTAGCGTTTTGTTTCATGCGAGGCGCGTTTAACACAAGAATGCAAAAAGCGAGAGTTGCGGATTTATTGCACTCTCGTTTTTTTTTCAATGGGGGCGCTGCCCCCAAAAGCCCCCGCCACTACAGCGCGAATGAATCGCGCTTCCGTTTCCTTCGGAAAGTGGCATAGCCACTTTTTTATGTATATCAATGCAGATACATAATATTTGCAATATTAATCTTCTAATGATATTCTTTTTTTGGGCTTAGAATCCCATTGAATAAAAACTATGGAGGGCTATTATGAGGGCTGCAATAGTTGGGCTTGGGGGAATCGCCCCAATGCATATAAAACCACTAAAAACAATTGGTATAGAAATAGTGGCTGTGTGTGATATAAAATCTGAAAATGCAGAAAAAGTGGCAACTGACTTAAATTGTCGTGCATTTACTAATTATGAAGAAATGTTGGAGGCTGGCGGATTTGATGTATTGCATATATGTTTACCGCATTATCTTCATGCTCCTGTTAGTATAGCCGCACTTACAAAAGGTTTTCATGTGCTTACAGAAAAACCAATGTCAACCACCATTCCAGATGCAGAGAAGATGATAGATGCTTACAAAAAAAGTGGTAAAGCATTAGGCGTTATATTTCAAAATCGCTATAATCCTGGGGTGATGTTAATAAAAGAAAGCCTGGATAGTGGCGAATTGGGCGCGATAACAGGAGGTTATTTACGTGTAAATTGGCATAGGACAAATGCCTATTATGAATCTGCCACTTGGCGCGCCACATGGGAAGAATCAGGTGGAGGGGCATTAATTGCCCAAGCCATCCACTCTTTTGATTTAATGAATTATCTTGTCGGAAACCCTACAGAAGTTTATGCCTCCATGGCAAACCGCGCGCATCCTACAATTGAAGTTGAAGATGTAGCGGAAGGTGTTATCACCTATGGCAGTGTTATTATATCATTTTTTGTAAATACTTTTCATCCCTATGATGAACCTGCCAGTTTGAGAATCTCTTGTGAAAACGGTTATGTTTCATTAATTGGCGATGATGCAGAAGTAGTATATAACGACGGACGAAAAAAAACAGCGGGTGCAGATATTGAAGCCCAGAAACTTTATAGCATGAAATCTTATTGGGGAGTATCTCATGTAAAGCAAATTGCCGATTTTTATGAATCAATAAAAGTGGGTGAAACGCCTAAAATAGACGGCATTGAATCCCTCCGTACTCAACGGCTTATTGATGCAATTTATAAATCTGCAAAAATAGGTGCTAGATTAGACATTGGGGGTTTCACCCTCAAACTCCCACAAGGGGATTCATCCCCTTGACCCCCTACCTTTTTGTTTTGCCTATAAACTTCCATAGTGTTATAATTCGGTTATACACTAACAGAAACATGTGTAATTAATTATTTGGAGGAATTTACATGGGTGCAATTGACACGCTTAATATGATTAAGGACTTTTCACTTGCCTTTGGAGTATCTGGTTTTGAAGATGATGTATTAGAGGTTGCAAAAAAATACATGCCAGAAGGTTATACATCATATAGGGATAGCATGTTAAATTTTTTTATGATGAGAGAAAATGACACCAATAGTACCAAACCAACGGTATTATTAGATGCCCATTCCGATGAAATAGGGCTTATTGTGCAGGCTGTTAAAAAGAATGGAACAATTACATTTAATACCTTGGGTGGATGGGTTCCAGCTTCTTTATATGCACAAAAAATGGCAATAAAAAACACTGACGGGCAAATAATAACTGGGGTAATTGCCTCAACCATGCCACATTTTGGAGGGGGAAAAGACACCGCTCCAGCTATTGAAACAATGACATTAGATATTGGTGCAAGTTCTGGCACAGAGGTTATAGAAGATTATAAAATTACCTGTGGTTGCCCTGTTGTTCCTGTTGCAGATTTTGAAAAACGTGGGGATATCATGTTTAGCAAAGCCTTTGATGACAGATTAGGTTGTGCGGCTGTGATGGATGTGCTTAATAAACTTAAAAATGTAGGTCTGCCTATAAATATTGTTGGCACTCTTTCCAGCCAAGAAGAAGTTGGGTTACGTGGCGCAAAAGTGGTTGCAAATCGTGTTAAACCTGACCTTGTAATTTGTTTCGAGGGCGCACCAGCTGATGACACATTAGTAGCTCCAGATATAATACAAACACGATTAGGAAAAGGTCCAATGCTTCGCCATATGGATACTTCTATGATAACAAATCCCAGATATTTAAAATTTGTTTTGGATATTGCAAAAAAATATAATATTCCAGTGCAAGAGGCTGTGCGCACTGGTGGCGGAACTAATGCAGGGGCTTTTTATACAAGCAATTTAGGTATTCCATCTGTAGTTATCGCTTGCCCTGTGCGTTATGCACACAGTCATAATTCCATTGCCTCATTTAGCGATTATAAAAATTCTGTAGATTTGGCTGTTAATATTTTAGAGGGTTTGAATTCAGATAAGATAAATTCATTTTAAAAACCTCAGGGCTTTCCCAGCCTAACGGCGGTTGTCCGCTAAAAAGTGATACTTCATTTTTTAGCATATTCTCTTGGAAATGCGCGAAAGCGCATTTCCCGTTAAAATTTTTGTTCAAACTTTTTTCAAAAAGTTTGTGGGTGTGGGCAAAGCCCACGGTCTTAGAAAGGAAAAATCTCATGAAAATGACTTTTCGTTGGTTTGGTGAAAATCAAGACCCTATTAGCCTAAAAGAAATTCGCCAAATACCAGGTATGACAGGTGTGGTGACAAGCCTACTGGATATTCCAGCGGGCGAAGTGTGGCCAGAAGAACGTATAAAAGCGATGAAAGAGGCAATAACAGCCGCTGGATTAGAAGTTGAAGTAATTGAAAGCGTAAATATCCATGAAGATATAAAATTAGGTGTTCCCAGCCGTGATGAAAAAATAGCAAACTATATAACAACCATGGAGTCTTTAGCTAGGTATGGAATTAAATGCATTTGCTATAATTTCATGCCTGTTATTGATTGGGCAAGAAGCCATTTATACTATGATTTACCTGATGGCTCTAACACCATGCGTTATGAGGCAAAGTTTATATCCGAAATAAGCCCCGAAGCCCTAGCAGAACGATATGCAAAAGAATCCGACACTTATGAAATGCCTGGTTGGGAACCTGAACGCATGAAAAAAATCAATGAGGCATTAGCGGCATATGAAGGAATGAATCCTGAAACATTTTACTCAAATATGAAATATTTCCTTGATGCAATTATCCCACATGCAGAGCGTCTTGATATAAAAATGGCTGTACACCCCGATGACCCACCACAACCAATATTTGGATTGCCAAAATTAATTATCAGCCGTGACAACATCCGTCGTTATCTGGATTTGAACCCCAGCCCATACAATGGCGTAACGTTGTGTACAGGTTCACTTGGGGCAAAAAAAGGTACAGATATCCCCACCATGATTCGTGAATTTGGGGCAGAAGGGCGTATACATTTCGCGCATGTTCGTAATCTGCGTTTTGAAAATGACACGGACTTCTATGAATCTGCCCATTTATCATCATGTGGTTCTTTGGATATGTTTGAAATTATGAAAGCACTCCATGATGTAAACTTTAAAGGCTGGATTCGCCCAGACCATGGGCGCATGATTTGGGACGAGACCACTAAAAAAGGTCGTCCTGGTTATGGGCTATATGACCGCGCAATGGGGGCAGTATATTTGTTGGGATTGTGGGAATCTCTCTGTAAACTGAAAGGAATATAACCATGAAACTAAATCTTAAAACAGACTGGAAAGCAGATTATAAACTTCCAAAGTTTGATGTTGATAAAATGAAAGCAAACACCAAAGAAAACCCAACATGGTTGCACATGGGTGCAGGTAACATTTTTAGAATATTTGTGGGAAGTGTTCAACAGGCATTACTTGACGCTGGATTCACTGACACAGGAATAATTGTATATGAATCATATGACGAGGCAATTGTACCAGAGTCTTTCACGCCATATGATAATTTGACATTGGGTGTAACTCTAAATGCAGATGGTTCTATACAAAAAGAAGTGATAGCAAGCATGGCAGACGCTTTTTGTTGTGATTTAACTCGTTTGCGTGAAGTAATAGCAAAACCTAGTTTGCAACTAATCAGCTTTACCATCACCGAAAAAGGCTATTTTGTAGACCCCACAAAAGTAAGCCTATCACCTGATAAAGCAAATACAGCCCTTGAAGAAGTGACTGCGGGGCTAGTGAGTCGCTTTGAGGCAAAAGCTCCGGCATTGGCATTGGTGTCAATGGATAACTTTGCAGAAAATGGCGTAAAACTTGCAAATTCCATTTTGGCGATTGCAGAAGTTTGGAATAAAAACGGCGAAATTCCTGAAGGATTTATTAACTATTTACAAGAATTGTCCTATCCATGGACTATGATTGACAAAATAACTCCACGACCATCCACAGAAGTTGCCGAATTACTAGCCAAAGATGGTTATGAAGATGTAAAAATAACCGAAACAGCCAAGCACACTTTTATAGCTTCTTTTGTAAATGCAGAGGCAGCAAAGTATCTAATTATTGAGGATTCCTTCCCAAATGGACGGCCACCTTTTGAAAAAATCAGTAATTCAGGGGTCTATCTAGCGGACAAAGAAACAGTACGCAAAACAGATCAAATGAAAGTATGCGCCTGTTTGAACCCGCTACACACGATTCTTGCAATTTCAGGAATGCTACTTAACTATCCAACTATTTCCCAATGCATGACTGATAGACGACTAGTTTCTTTAATTCGCAAATCCTCCGAGGAAGCCTTACCTGTTGTTGATGACCCAGGCATAATTTCGCCAAAAGATTTCCTCAATGAGGTATTAACAGAACGTTTTCCAAACCCGTTTATCCCTGATGCCCCCGCGCGTATTGCTTGCGATACCTCTCAAAAAGTGCCTGTTCGTTTTGGAGAAACCCTAAAGAAGCGAAAAGAAAAAGGGCTTCCAGCAGACGAACTACAAGCCATACCCATTTTTATCGCGTTATGGTTGCGCTATCGAATGGGCAAGGATGACACAGGTGCAAAATTAGAGTTAAGCCCAGACCCACGGATTCCAAAAACATTTGATGTTCTAACAGATTTACCTTTAGGAAGTGGCGAGGAAATAGACCTTAGCCCCATTCTTTCAGATGCGAACATTTTTGGACTGGATTTGTACAGTGTTGACCTTGGTACAAAAAAATCACTTGCCGAAGAAGTAAAAGACCTCTTTTGCGAATTTTCTAAACATTCCAGTGCAGTAAGCGAATATTTGTCAAAATTGTATATGTAAGTAAAAATATTACCGCCTTTGCATGTGTAAATTGACTGCAAGGGCGGCAGTTTAAATTTTTATGTTTACATTATCATAATTGCATGGTACTATATTCCCCAAGGCGGGAAATAACCGCTATCTCATCAAGATTTTAATTAGTAACAAAAAAACGCCATAGAATGTCACTTTGCGTCGCAAGCGCATTGTGACAACTGGTAGGAAATGTTCACGAGACACCACCTACAAGCACAGACGAAGTCTGCTACTATGGGCTAATTTAGTGTACACTATTTCGGATTTTTATACAACTGTTTATTAAGTTGTTTTCCGTATAATGTAACGCTTTGTTTTAGTTCGTTTGTAACTATCTGTCTGTAGCTTCATGCCTTGGATTACATATCAAGCGCGTAGGTTAGTGTCAATCATTGGATTGTCATTTCCTACGTGCTTTTTCATTTAAATGGGGCTATGCCCCCCATATTTTACTTTTTTTGATGAGAAAAAATAATACAAAGGAGTTTTTCATATGGAGTCTATTTATCATGACTATGGGTATGCAAGTAAATTAGGGCAGTTTTTTATCCCGCGCTTTATGCTAGAAAACAGCAAATTCAAGCCCTATGCGGATGGAGAAATAACCCTTGTAAGATGTGTCGCTTGTGAGGATGATTATATCCTATTAACCCACTATGAAACGATTGCAATTGAGGTGTTTTATGCATTAAAAACAAACAAAGACATTAGAGACAAAGGAATCCTTGCAATTGATGAACTTGGAAGAGTTCTTTTTCCAAAAAAACTTAGGACGCAATTTAAATTTTATCGGAACACTGTTTTAAAGAGTTACCTGATTGATGAATGCACTATAAGAATAGATGTAGTGGGTGCGGCTATCGGCTGAATTGCTAGATATAGATGTGAACAGCTCTTTAAGGATGAGTCTTAAACAGTGTTTTATAAAAAAGTGGCTTTGCCACTTTTTTATTTACTAGGAAATTGCTCTCGCAATTTCCGCCGTCAATGGGGCGCTGCCCCAAGCCCCGCCACTACAGCGCGAATGAATCGCGCTTTCGTTTCCTTCGGAAAGTGGCATAGCCACTTTTTTATGAAATCAAAAAATGGAATTGTTTGGACTTTAATTTAAATATGTGCTAAATATTTTTAAATATTCCTGATTATTTTATTGAACATTACATGCATCTGTGATATAGTCTAATCAATCTTTGGCAGGATTGTATATTGTCTTTGGAAATCGGTTTCCTATATGTAAAACAAGCCAACATACACAAAAGCCAAAAAACAAGGAGGAACTTTGTAAATGTTAAGCTATTTTAAGGGCAAAGGGAAAGTTCTTAGGTTAAAGAGGGTTATAGCAACAGTTTTGGCTATGGCAATGATTTTCACCTCTTTTAGCATTGTGACACATGCACAGGTATCAAATTCAGAAAGTGTGGGCGTTCAATCATTTTCAAATGCTCTACAACCTCTGCAAGAACCAATGCCTCTGCTTGTAGACGCTGGTACATGGTTTGAAACTGCATGGGTAGCTTGGATAAGTCGCGGACCTCAAAGTTATAGGGTTTTTGTAAGGCTAACCCCTGGGCAAAATGCCTATTATTGGCGTACAAACCAGCCTATTAACGACCCAGCATGGGATATTGCTTTAGGCTGGACAGAAATTGACAGCGAATTGATACGTTTAATAGACCCTGCAAGACAACTTTGGCGTGCCGATATCCTTGGTTTGCCACGTGGTACTTACGACATAGAAGTTAGAGCGGCAGATGGCAGTGTTATATCAACCATAAACGGGCTTCAAACTACCAGCTTCCACAGGTATGGGGCGGCGTTTATTCCATCTAATCAACTAGTTGGAGCAAATAACATTGATGACCCCGTTGGTCCAACAACAGATTGGGCATTATATGGCGCAACAGGTGGTTATCTATCTGATGGGCGCGTTGACCCTAATGCTGTAATTATGTATGTTTCTCATAACAACTGGGATGACTTTATAGTTGAAAACCTTAACAGAGACAACGAATTTAGAAACAATAATCCTATGATTGTGCGTTTTCTTGGCTCTGTGGGTACATTTGACTGGAGAGAAGGATATTCACAAATTCCCCCAAATGTTTCCCCAACCTTTGGCGACAATGACCGTATGATGACATTACAAAATGCACATCAAATCACCCTGGAAGGTGTTGGCACAGGCGCGACTCTATACGGCTGGGGTATATTTACAGGCAGTGCGGTTAATGTGGTTATTCGCAACTTGCATGTAGATGGTTATTTTAGTTTTGGTTTAAGAGCTTCTGGAACTACTACAAACTTCTGGGCGCATAACAATACCTTGCACTATGGGCAAAACTGGTTCTTTAATGCCGATGGTGCAACTGACAGAACCATGGGGCGTGGCTCTATGGACATTGAGCAATGGGTACGTGGTTATACATTATCATACAATCACTTTAATGGCGGACGTGGCACAAACCTAATTGTTGGTGGGGTACAAAACGCTCCGCTTGAAAATAACGTTCATAGACATTATGGCACAATTCATCATAATATATACGACAGCGCACAGGAAAGAAATCCAAGAACAAGACATCATAACCTTCACATTTTTAATAATTTATTCCGTGATGTGCTTGGGCACCCACTACATTACCGCCTTGCCGATAGATATACTGGTTATGGCTTAGGTGCGGCGCACAATGCTACAATTTGGGCAGAAGGTAATATTTTTGATGATGTTGGTTTCCCATTTTTAAGAGGTCGTCATGGACATGCTAGAGGATATTATCCTCACACAGGGTTTAATCACTTCTTTGGGGATGGTCCTGGCTTCTTAGTAACTGGTGATAACGTTCTTTTGGGAACTGGCGAATCTGTAGGGGCTATGTATATCCCTGCATTTGGCGCAGATTTAGGATATAGAAATACTGTGCGTGGGTTAGACACAGAAGAGCAACATGCAAATTTTGTTGTCGCTGTTAATAGACTACAACCTAACGTGATGTGTGCAAGCACTGCGAGTACTTTTGATTCTCTGCTAGACCTTGGAATTACTGTAAGCGAAGAAGCAACAATGAAAACACCACCAGAAGTTGATATGGAAACTGCTATTGGTTTCCCTGCCTTAAACGGTAATGCGGCTAATCATGGTTGGGGATTTGAGGGTGATTTTAGACCTTCAACTGCACCAGAAAATGTTTGGGCAACTGGTACACCTGCCCAAGTTGCCACATTAAGAACTCATATCGAAACTTATGCTGGTGCTATGCCTGCATTGTCCGTAGATTCACCTGTTGTACTGTTAGTTGCCCCAATAGGTGACCCTAATATGCCTCCTGTGGTAGACCCAAGCTATTGGACAATGCTACTTCCCCCAAGTGACATTAGAACAACACTTAACAGACTTGATTATATCATGCATAGGCAAAATTCTCCAACTCCATCTTTGCGTACAATCAACTATGAAGGCACTTTCTCTATAACTTGGTCTTCAAATGATATTTTTGCCTCACATTATGAAATTCAATTCCAAGATGGTGATAACTGGAGAACTTTAGGGACTATTCCTTCAAATTCACGTGCTAATTCTTTTGTAACACAAGACATGAGTGATTTTGGGTATCTTATTATGTCTGGCGGAGGACATGACTGGGTAGCTGTTCACCTTGGTGGTGATGGTTATGTTGTTATGTATCCACATGCTAATTTTGGATATCTGGGCAACCCTATGTATACTATTGGTCAAGTTCCGTCTGTGTCTGATTTACAGTATACTGCACCTTGGGTTATTGCAGACTTAGTAAACGGCGGAACTTACAACTTTAGAGTACGTGCAGTTTATTACACAGGCAATTCTGAAATAACTAGTGATTGGGTTGAAGTAAGTCATGTGGTTGCTCCTAATCAGGCGCGAATCACAAATATTTCTCAAGCCACTAATGTTCAATCTGTAGATGGTGTTGTATCTGTGAATAGCGTAAGTTTTTCAATCGAAACGGCTGGGCTTCTTAATGGAACTTATGATGTTTCACTAAGTGTTCCACGTAGTGCGGCGCGTAATGTTATTCCTTGGCCTGCGGCTCGTAATTTCTCAGGCTGTATTTTCCTAGAAGGTGCTACAGATTTGGAAACTGGTAACGATAGCCCCAAAACAGGCAATGGCGGAACTGGTCGTATTCAAATTGTTGACGGCGTAGGAACTATAGTTATTGAAATTGCAGACGATTTACCTGCTGGTTCATTTGATTTAGTTCTTACAATTAGTGGATTAACTACGGTTGTTTTACCATTCTCTTTAGAAATTTCTTAAACGTAACTTAAAGTCTTCATAATAGCTAACGCATTTTTTGCTGACGTTGCTTATAAAACAATAAGAGGCACGAAAACCACGAAAAGAGAATTTCCTCTGTGGTTTTCGTGTTTTTTCTTCGTCATAAATTGATTAATGTATGCTTACTTGATATAATTATTTTGACGATGTGCCAAATGTGTGAAATCACACATGTAGTATACTACCATTATTTAACTGGGTTGGAGGTGTGATATGGAGTATGTTCGAGAAACTATTCTTGGCAGTTCCATCAATGAAAACACACAAACATTACGCCTAATTTCGTTATTTTCAGGAGCAGGCGGGCTTGATTTGGGTTTTATTAATGCTGGTTTTGATATTGTAGTCGCCAATGAATACGACAGAAGTATATGGGAAACTTACGAAAAAAACCACAATATTCCGCTAATTAAGGATGACATTAGAAAAATCAAATCTGATGATTTTCCAGACTGTGATGGAATAATTGGTGGGCCCCCATGCCAATCATGGAGCGAGGCGGGTAGTTTGCGTGGCATTGAAGACCCAAGAGGGCAATTGTTTTTTGAATACATACGGCTTATTAAGGATAAAAAACCTAAATTTTTCCTTGCTGAAAATGTATCTGGGATGTTAGCAAAACGACATAATGAAGCTGTGAAGAATATTGTAAATCACTTTGAAGAAGCTGGTTATGATGTATACATTGAGTTATTAAATGCCGCCGATTTTGGTGTTCCTCAAGATAGAAAGCGTGTATTTTATGTTGGCATTAGAAAAGATTTAGGGATAACTTTTAGTTTCCCAAAGCCACTACTACCCCAAATAGAAAGGATTCCATTATCAAAGGCTATAGGTGACTTACAAGATACTGCTATTCCTGCATTGGCAACAAATAAAACAAATGGTAATAATTGCATTGTAAGCAATCACGAATACATGATTGGTGGATTTTCAAGTATCTATATGTCGAGAAACAGAGTAAGGGCGTGGGATGAACAATCTTTTACAATTCAGGCAGGTGGTCGCCATGCCCCTATTCATCCACAAGCCCCAAAAATGACATTTATCGAGAAAGACAAGCGTGAATTTGTAAAAGGCAAAGAAGATTTGTATAGGCGGTTATCTGTTAGGGAATGTGCTAGAATACAAACTTTTCCAGATAGTTTCAAGTTTTACTATAATGATTTATTAGATGCATATAAAATGATTGGAAATGCCGTTCCTGTAAGGCTTGCTTATGTTATAGCAAAAGCAATAAAATCTGCAATTGAAATACCATCAAAGCTGTGAAAAAACACCTGCCCCCCCATATAACATGAGGTACAGGTGTTTTTTCATTTCTGCATTGTGATAATTATATCTATCTGCGTCCAAACACATAGGCCAATAACAGCAATGTCGTGTATTCACCACTACGCCCACTATTATTAATCCCATTATTCTTGTTGTGTTCTAAATGGTTATTAGAACTAACAGCCAAAGCAGTATTGGAAATTGCTGTATTAGAACCAAACAGGGCATTCCACGTAATAGGACCAACAATACCATCAACATTTAAGCCACGCTGTTGTTGAAATGTTCTTACGGCTGTGGCTGTTCGTGGGCCGAATATACCATCTTCTGAAAGTCGTGGATTTGCACCTAATGTATTCAGTCTTTCTTGCACTTGTCTGATGCTGGGACCTGTCATACCTTCACGTAATACTACTCCTGGGAATGGTGGCCACACGGACGGAGGTGGTGGGGGTGGAGGAACAGCACCAAATAGGGCATTCCATGTAATAGGACCAACAATACCATCAACATTTAAACCACGTTGTTGCTGAAATGCCCTTACAGCCGTGGCTGTTCGTGGACCAAAGATTCCATCCTCTGAAAGTTGTGGATTTGCACCTAGTATATTTAATCTTTCCTGCACCTGCCTAATACTAGGGCCTGTCATACCTTCACGTAATATTACTCCTGGAAATGGTGGCCATACAGATGGGGGTGGTGGTATTATAAGATTTAAAGATTTCATTATGCCCCTAGTAATGGCATCTGCATATGCATTAAAATTTTGATCAAACAGCTGATTATCTGTAGAATTTGTTATGAAACCCATTTCAAGTAACATCGCGGGGGCGTTTGTAAGTCTTAGTACAACGAAATTCGCTCTATGAACCCCACGGTTGCTTTGTATGCCAACCGATGCAACTTCATCCAAAACATTTTGCGCCCATTGAAAAGTTCTTTCAGAAGCATTGGTATGGACAAAATTATCTACACCATTAGCATTTGGATTGGTTGAGGCATTTCTGTGTATTGAAACAAATATATCTGCATTGTTGCGATTGGATATCGCACTTCGTTCTTCAAGAGGAACATCAATATCTGCATTTCTTGTCATAATAACATTTTGTCCAAGTGCGATTAATCTGCTTTGCACAGCACGTGTAAGATTTAAATTATCAGCCTTCTCTGTACGCCCATTGGCTACTGCCCCAGGGTCAGTACCACCATGCCCAGCATCCAATACGATAGTTCTTACCGCCAAAGGAATTCTGTGTTCGTGGGGTTGGACGAGTGATTCCATAAAACAACCATCCTTCATATTCATAGAAGTGTTTTCTATAGTTTATGGCTGGTTTACTTTTCTGTGCGTATAGGTGTGTTATATTGGAACAACATTTGTATAATCCCAATATAATACAGCATGTCATAAAGAAGGTGGTTACATGGCTCAAGGCTTCTTAAAAATTCAACTGTATGTCGGTGATTTTACATTTCACGGCGATATAACTACTGTACTGGTGAAAAAGAATGGCGAAATACTCCACACATTACAAACAGACGAAAACGGTAAGACAGAGCGGCTCACTTTGGTATGCCCAGATATAACAACGGGTAGCCCATCCAGTGGACCAACACTTTTTCGGACTTACGACATAGAAGTACCAGCTGCACATGGTTTTATGCATGTTAAAATATGCGGGGTCCAAGTTTTTGATGGGCTTACAACTGTCGCAAATATTCGATTGGAGCCATATGTAGAAGGTGGTCCAGAGGATATAGAAATTACAATACCAGAGGAGCATGGCGTAGATATAGATAGGGATAATGGCGCACCAGAGATTCATGAATCAGAGGAGATTCTGCCCGTATGGGAACCAGAAAAAGTACCATCATGGATTACAGACCCTCCACCCCCTCCTCCTATTACTTCATTGCCCACACCAGAAAGAGTTCTGCCAGACCCATCGGTTTCTAATATCCCGCTGGCAAATGAAGTGGTAATACCCGAATTTATTACAGTTCATTTGGGGCTACCCAGCAATACCAATGCCCGTAATGTGCGTGTAGCATTCATGGATTATATTATCAATGTGTGTTGTAGTGAGATTTATCCCACATGGCATAGGAATGCCATAGAAGCCAATGTCCATGCCCAAGTAAGTTTTGCCTTAAATCGGTTGTTTACAGTAATATGGACCTATAGAAAGTACATTCGCACATCTTGGGTTGATTCGTCATTTATAACTATTTTTTCGCCAACCTCTATTTTTTTAATCAAGCTGATAAGCAGTTCCCTGTCAACTTTAATGGGAGCGGGTTTTTCTTTTATAAGAGTTACCCACATAGCAATATCGTCTAGCCTTGTGTCAATCATGTTGACAGTCTGTTTCAGTTCCAAATTGCCAAGTATGCTTTCTGTAGCAACTCGCCTGTCTTCGATACTATTTACCTGTACTATAAATGTTTCCGCAGATATAAGACCAGCAATTTTATCTTCGTAAAGTTGGTCAATTTGGTTTTCAAAAGCATATAGTTGTTGCTCCAACACTTTACGTTGTAATGTTATGTTTGATTTGTTAATTTTGTAGTCTCCAACTATCCTTTTCCTCAACATATCCAACATTCTGCTTTCGTCGAAAGTGAAATTGTTTGTTATCACTTGGATTTGCTTTAACACTAAGGCTTCCAACCTACGCTCCGAAATCTTATGTGACGAACAAACTGTCTGACCACTACGAGAGTATGTACGACAAATATACCCACCAAACTCTACTACACTACCATCTCTTTTTGTTTCATTACGAATAACATAGCCCATTTTTGCCTTGCAATCAGGGCAGACAAGCAACCCAGCAAACAGTCTTTTTTGTGGTTTTCTAATATAAACTGCATTGTTTTTGGCAATCTGATTTAACCCCTGAACCTTACCCCATAGTTGGGGATCAATAATGGGTGAATGTGTGTTTTCCACCCGTATCCACTCACTTTCAACACGCCTATATACTCTTTTATCTTGATAAGATCGAGTACCTCGTTTAAGTGAAACCGTATTGCCAATATATACTTCATTATTTAATATTAGTTTAACCGTTCTTGTGGTCCATACTTTGGTGGTTACAGCTTTTGTTGTACGTCCTTGTTTTTGAAAATAGTACAAACGAGGAGGCATGATATCATCTTTGTTAAGTTCTCCTGCTACTTTTGAGTACCCCATACCTGTCGCACGTAACGCAAACATTCTCTTCACGACTTTTTCGGCGTATTCATCTACAATTAGCTGTGAACGTTCATTTGGGTTGATATCATAACCATACGGGGCAATCCCGCTTAACCTTTGACCATCTTTCGCTTTAGCTACTATGGTGGATTTTATCCTCTTGCTTACATCTTTGACGAAAAAATCATTTATAGCGTTAAAAAAGGGGATAGCATCACTTTCTCCAATTTTTGTATCTATGCCTTCGGATAATGCTATAAAACGACATCCCAATTCTGGCAATTCTTGTTCTATATAACGCCCTGTCTCTAGATAATTACGCCCAAAACGACTAAGATCCTTGACAATTACACAGTTTACAACACCTGCATGAATGTCGTTCATCATCTCGATAAATGCGGGGCGATTGAA
>Ga0123355_10000244_pt1 | contig 69910 bp, 57 predicted proteins | sample TergutEmb28metaG_3_FD_89872 | JGI IMG/M metagenome (GOLD analysis project Ga0123355, IMG submission 89872) | Embiratermes neotenicus P1 segment gut microbial communities from Petit-Saut dam, French Guiana - Emb289 P1 | ecosystem: Host-associated > Arthropoda: Insects > Digestive system > Gut ...
ACGTATACTCTGCTGCCTGCGCCGTCGGCACCGATGGCAGCATGGTTGGCGGCACTACTGTTTGTAGTGACATTGCCGTCAACCGTAATTTGCCCGCCGCCGATTGCCACCACTCCATGATTGCCTCCTCCACTAACATCGCCGTTGTTTATATAAATCCTTCCGCCGCTTCGCGCATCTGCGCCTATGCCCACATCACCGGATATCACATCGCCGTTTATAACAGTGATGACGCTGGCGAGTTCTGCTATAACACCCCGACTTGAACCATTTGGTGCATAGGCGTTGCCTGTGACGTATACTCTGCTGCCTGCGCCGCTGGCACCGGCGGCAGCATGGTTGGATCCAATGCTATTTGTAGTAACATTGCCGCCAACCGTAATTTGCCCGCCGCCGATTGCCACTACTCCATGATCGCCTCCTCCACTGGCATTACCACGTACATGTATCACAGCACCGACTCCGTTGGCAGTCGCGCCAACGCGGTTAGTGCTTGTGGCACTGCTTACCTGAGCCTTGCTTCCAGCCGCAACCAGCACACCGTTACCGTTTAAAAATGAGGTTGTGACATTAACTGCGCCGCCACCTGCATCGTCCAGCAAAAATTGACTGCCGCCGCTTACAATCAGTGCATTGCCAGAGGTCACATTCACATCAAGGGTATACGGTCCTGTCTCCAGCGTGATTACCGCTCCGTTAGATACTGCTATTGGTGAGGTGTGCGCACCTGCGCCTGTTAGGTTTGCGCCAAGTAGTATCGTAAAATTCGGGCTTGCACCGTGGTTTGCCGAGTTAAGGGCAAATGCAAGCTGTGCCGAGTTGTGCACGACTATTGTGCCGCTTATGATTTCGTGCGTGCCGCTACCGGCAATAGGACCGATAACGGTGCCGCCGTTTACTATAAGGTTGGCGGTGGACATACCTACGTAAATAGCATCATTGTTGTCGGAGGATTGCACTGTGCCGCCGTTTATGGTTGCTGTGCTTGTGCTATCAATCTGAATGCCTATGCTGTTGGATTGTATCGTGCCGTCGGAGGCTATTTCAACATTGGGTCCCGAGGCATGAAGTGCAGGACCGTTGCCGTCTGTCCTGTGTATGGTGCCGTTTAACACAAAATCGCCACTGCCTAATAGCTGCAGCACTACGCTGATTGTGGGCGGTGCTGCTGTAATTTGTGCGTTCCATATTATTTCTGCATCATCAGGTATGTTAAATACTAGCCCTCCGAAGCCATTATTAACTATCCCTTCGCTATTGATGGTAACATTTGCTCCGTCAGGCACATCAAATGTGCCATCAAACATACTATCGGCCATAAAGTTCGACGCAAGGGTTATGGTTCCCGTGCTGTCTGTGCCTATGGCAGCCAGGGCAGAGACAAGGTCTACGTGATTTGTTACTGGGGAAAGGGGCATAATCCCTAAAGGTTTCACCACCACCGCAATAACAGGCGGTGTGGCGCCCTCGGCCACCACAAAATTCTCCTGCACAGCAGCGGTAAAAATATGCTCGCCTGCAAAACCCTCAAATTCAGGCGCACTGCTCCAGCTCACCGACACGGCTACGGCATAATCTTCCGTCGCATCGGTTGTCGCCATTAAAACAGCGGGTAGGTTAAGCTCCGCCAGCTCGGTGCCAAAGAGCACGGTTTGGCTGGCAACCCCCGCCGATAACTCGGCAAAGGCTGTGATTGTTGTTTGTGTGCTACTCATGGTCGTTGCTTCCATTCCCTGCACATCATTCGGAGTTATGGCTTGGTCTGCTATATCCTTAGCATATTCGCTGTTTTTGTCTTTCTCATTTTTACCGTTGCCATATACATTGTTTTCATGCCCCGATAAATAATCATTCGGTTCATTGGCGTAGTTTTCTTGCTCATTTTCCGTGATAGTATATCCGCCGTCCGTATCGACTAAATCCCCACTATAGCCATAGGTCGTTATACCGGGTGTTGTCATAGACAATACAAGTACCATCGTCATTACGATTGCTAAAATCCGTTTTTTCACTTTCATGTAACCCTCTCCTCATAATTCTTGATTTTCTATGTTGGCTGCCTTTATCCGCAAAGGCAAAAATTAACTATACTACTGCCTCACTATAGCCTTAGTCGATGTCGAAACGCAAAAAGATAGCTGCCCTTGTATCGCTTGCATGACACGAAAACAACTGCCTATAATAGCTTGTATGGTATTTAATTTGGGGGCGTGACAAATGGGCGGGAAACTACCCACCGCTGTTGCTTGTTTGCTAAAAATTGTTGCACAAGTTGGTGTAAACTCAAGCCATTCACGCAAAATATTTGCCAATCCCTCTATATAGCTTTTTCAGAAAGCAAACAAGCGGCAACCTTGATATTGCTCATCAAAGCCGTGCCGCTCGTATTATCCAAAAACCTTTATATTCTTGATGTGGGATTTTGGTTTCGGAGGTGTGTTTTTGAAGTTGTATGTTTAGCTTTACGTCTCCGATTGAACTACGAACAGCATTGTTCGGATCTGCCTTGTAAATAACTAATGCGAGTGAGAGGCTCTGCCGCCTCACTCGCACACAGATTTCTTACAAATTATCCTAGCATAAATTGTCGGCGATTACAAGGATTATTTTTTCATTTCAGCTACCTAATTTCAGCTACATAGCCATATCATGCCCTCGTGTTGGCTGTGATCTGTTCGGCTCGTCACGCATGATGGTTTCTATACTCCGTCTGATAGCTTCCATATTCGGGATTTCCTCTTTCAGCGAGTAGTATTCATCACATTTTGGTAGACCGCTTTGTGCTGTTTGTTGTTCTCTGCATGGGCGAGATACCCGTCATATCATTTCTATAAAGCAAAGAATAAATCAACTCAACAACATCCTTGGTCGGTATGTGGCTTGCGCTGTGATACCAAGCAGTCAAAACAGCAAGCATCCCAGAGCTTGCAAACTCAAAGATGAGAGATGCCTCAATAGAGTCATCAGGGACTTGGAGTATGGCGAATATTTTTGGGCGCATTGCATTTTTTAGTTTTTGTGCAAACGATGAGTCACCATCTGGGCTTAAAAGCACAGACAGATAATTGCCATTTCGCTCATAGAAATCTACGGTCATCTCGATTATTGCCTCGTCTCGGTTTTGCTTTATAAGAAGCCCTTTATTTTTGGAAAATGTCACTTCCCACTCATTTATAACACTGTCCTCAATCTCTTCAAGTACGCAGTATACATCATGAAAATATTGATAAAAGGTACTTCGGTTGAAGCCCGCTAGATTCGTCACGTCTTGTACTGTAATTTTTGTAATAGGTCTGTTTTGATACAATGTCCAGAAGGCTGCTTTTAACGCGACCTTTGTTTGTGCTGTTTTTTCAGGATTTTTTTTCATAATTCACCTCATGGATTGTTCAATATTTACGCTGTGAAGGAATAGAATCCGACATTGTGTTGCAAATTGTCGGTTGCTTTTTTATATATTATGCAATACAATAATCATACAACACGTTGTTGCATAATGCAAGTGATTTTTTAGGAGGTACAGAAAATGTTATGGGTTAAAGAAAGCATAAATGAAATTTTGAAAAAACAAAATGTCGATCCCGCAATTGGGCTAAGTCAGTCTGAAGTGCAGGAACGCTTGAAAAAATACGGGTTAAACGAATTTAAAGAAGAGACGAAAGAGACCTTAATCCAGAAAATTATCCATCATTTGTCTGAAATCCCTACTATGATACTTATAGTTGCCTCGGTTATAGCGACAGTGGCAGCTATTATGAACATGCAAGGTGAACACGGTGGCAGTGCAAGTGACTGGGCAAAGGTCGCTATTATCTTGATAATTGTAGTTATCAATGTTTGCCTAGGACTTTATCAGGAGAATAAGGCGGAGCAAGCTTTGGAGGCTCTAAAGAAAATGAATTCGTTCAAAACTACGGTTACTCGTGATGGTACGAAACAAATTATCGAGGCGAACCAATTAGTACCCGGCGATATAGTTGAGCTGAATGCAGGAGATGTAATCACAGCCGATGCGCGTTTGATAAGTGCGAGCAGCTTACAAGTGGAAGAAGCTGCCCTAACAGGAGAGAGCCAGCCCGTGGATAAAAATCCTGATGCAGTGATAGAAGAGAGTGTACCACTTGGTGATAGGCTTAACATGGTATATTCGGGCTGTTTGGTAACGGGTGGAAGAGGTCTAGCGGTTGTTGTAGAGACTGCAATGGAAACAGAGATGGGTAAAATCGCAAACTTACTAAACAATACTGAGAAAATGGCGACTCCATTACAGCTGAGACTAAGACAGCTTGCAAAGCGTCTTTCTGTCATTGCTTTAGTTAGTGGTGTTGTTATGTTTTTGGTTGGATTCTTTATTTGGGGTAATGCGGCTATTGATATGCTGCTCTTAGCTGTTGCTTTAGGTGTGGCGGCTGTTCCTGAGACATTGCCTATCATCGTGACGATGATACTTTCTTACGGCGTATTTAATATGGTATCGAAGAAAGCTTTGATTCGTAGGATTCCTGCGGTTGAGACTGTGGGTAATACATCCGTTATTTGCTCGGACAAAACGGGTACACTGACAATGAACAAAATGAAGATACAGCAGCTTTGGCATATAAGGCATGAGCCTATTTCTGTTACGGAAAAAGAAAGCTTCAACGCAGATCAAAAAATGCTTGTTGAGCTTTTGGCATCATGCTCTAACGCGACTATAGAAGCGTACGGAGAGGACAATGAAGAGCATGTAATAGGTGACCCAACAGAGATTGCGATTATCCGATTACTACATGACTTGAAGCTAGACCGCGTGCAGGCTGAACGAGATTATCCAAGAGTGTACGAGATACCTTTTGACTCGTCTCGTAAGCGCATGACAACTGTTCATCGTACAGAAGAGGGCTACATAGCAGTAACCAAAGGGGCGTTTGACCGCATCCCTGTGAACTGGGAGCCAGAGCTTTTAGAGAAAGCGACACGTATTCATGATTCGTTCGCGGATAAAGCTCTGCGCGTGATAGCCATTTCTGTCAAGAAGTATGCAGAGATGCCAACAGACTTGAGTGAGGAGTCGTTAGAAGACGGTCAGGAGTTTCGCGGTATGGTGGGCATGATTGACCCACCGAGACCAGAGAGTAAAGACGCTGTCCAAAGAGCCAAAGAAGCGGGGATAAAGACTGTAATGATAACTGGCGACCATAAAGCCACAGCGGTCGCAATAGCAAAAGAAATAGGCATCATGTTAGAAGGAGATAGAGCAATCACAGGAGCAGAGCTTACTGAGATGAGTGAGACTGACCTTATAGCACAAGTGCGCGGCATCTCAGTCTATGCAAGAGTGAGCCCTGAAGATAAGCTGCGCATCGTTCATGCATGGGCAGCACATAACGAAGTAGTAACAATGACTGGCGATGGAGTAAATGACGCACCCGCACTAAAGGCTGCCGACGTTGGTGTTGCTATGGGAATAACAGGAACGGAAGTGTCCAAAAACGCGGCTGACATGATAATTACCGATGACAACTTTGCGACAATAGTAGACGCTATCGCTGAGGGTCGTACATCATACGACAATATCCGCAAGACTATCCAGTTCCTGCTTGGTGTAAACTTTGCCGAGATTTTTATCCTTTTGGTGGGGATGCTAACAATAGGAAGAGCGACGATTACAGCAATGCAGATTCTTATTATCAATGTTGTCTACGACGGTATCCCTGGTTTCTTCCTAGCCTATGAAAAACCAGAGCCCGGTGTCATGAAGCGCAAACCATTATCAAAGGGCTCAGGAGTATTTTCTCAGCGAGTGGGACTGTTTATCGCGGTTCGCGCTGTATCGTTTTCTATACTGACTCTGACTGCATTTATCATTGGTGCTTATGCGCAGATATCACCTGATATCTATGTCGCATGGGATGGCACTTGGTCAATGTATGCACTCAGAAACTATGGCAACTTCGCAGTTGGCACTACAATGGCGTTTATGGTACTCAGCTGGGCATCAACTATTGATATCTTTAACACTCGTACATCACTTTCAATCTTTGAGGTGGGATTAACGACAAATAAAGGAGTTTTCTTAGCGGTTATTGGCGCCTTGGCGTTTTCTGTTGTTGTAGCAATATCGCCGCCACTTATGGCGATATTTGATGTTGTTCCTATGAGTGGGATGCACTGGCTTATCATTGTAGGGCTTGCGTTGCTGCAAGTTGTGTTTGTTGAGATTTTAAAGTTAGTTTTGAGACGTAAGGATGCGAAAGTGACGAAGCAAGTAGCCTAATGTTACTCCTGTACTTTACATGTGTGGCGTGAGATTGATGGAGGTTTCGTATGGGTGGACTTTTAGGAGCATGGTTTTTAATAATTGGCATATTTTATGCCATAGTAACAGTAGTTCTGTTAGCGATATCCTTAATGTTGAGGAGGGAAAAATCATGAGCTATCCATTAATTCCTAACAACTCAAAGTGGCAAGAAGTGGAGCATGGCAATAAAGAACTGGGGAAAGTGATGAACCCTCAGCCGCATTCAGATAACTCTATGGAGAATATGAGTGGCGATGAGTACGCGCAGTTCATAGAAAATAATGAGCGCGAAAGGCAAGCAAATATAGAACTAGAGCGTAAAAGGAAAAAGAACGCGGATATCTTACTATACTCTGCGATGGTTTTAGGAGCGAGTAGTGTCATCATTGGTCTTATTATCGGTTATAACGCTGAAAATCTACTTGGGTGGACAGCTATAGCCTTGGGCGCAACAGGAGCTGCATGTTTGGCAAGGCACTTGGTAGGTCCCTATGGCTCGAGCTTCGGTTGGAGAGGTATAGTTGGCTTTTGCTTTTCAGTCTTGGGTGTTATGATTGAGATTGGGACTATGATGGGTGAGAGTCTCTAATTTGCCTTAGTTGGCTTACAAACCCTTTGCTTTTCAAAGTCAAACTCCTCTCTGTTACTGTTTGGGACGGATTTTACTATGGGGCTGTTTGACTATAGTTTTCGCTTGTTCCCAATGAAAATAATCAAAAAAGCTGTCTTGCTATTTTTTCTTAGCAAGACAGCCTCTTAAAGTTCGTATATATAGCTACACCAACTAAGTTCTGAATAGGTATTAAGGTATTATAGGTACAAGCAGATGGGAATCATATTGTCCACCAACATAAACCAAGTGTTTGCCGCGATTGACAGTTTCTTCGTGTCGGCAGCCAGTGCTTCTGTAGATTATTTCGCTACCCGAAATAACAAGGCGCAGGCTTTCCCCAGCGTGGAACAATGTACTCGAAGAAAGAATTTCAATATCAACAGGAACAATTTCACCTGGCTTCAGTTTTTGAAGACTTTGATGTTTTAGCCAAGGCTGGTAAGGCGTTGATTTATCAGGATCTAGTTCGCGATGGGAGACTCGTAACCATCCCGGAGCAACTTGCCCATCCTCGATGTGATTATAGTCTGGGAAATGAACCTCCATACCGCGCCTGTCTATCTTCTTAAGGGCGACGAAAAGATCCATATCATCAGAACCATCTGCTGAGACCCACAATCTGAGCTTTGTATATCCGGTCAGCTCTGTATCTTTATCAAATTTAATGTTAAAGATAAGATTGCCGCTTTCATTGTTTTGCGGCTCAATACAATAGGATAACAAAGCTTCATCCTTAATGGGAGCTTCCGTTAAAGCAAAGCAGTTGCCGTCGAGATAGAGTTTCGTATAGTTCGTTCTTTTAATAGGCCATTCGGATTCCGAGCGAACTTCTCCCTCATAAAATTTATCCCGTACTTCCAGTCGTACCTTGGGAGTATCCATCCAATCACTATCAATTTCTTTAAGGAAATGGTCAAAAAATCTCTTTTGCCTCTCTAGTGACTGTCTGCTATAATAATATTCCCATTCTTTGCGACCATGTATCTCCAACCATTTATGTTTGGAAGCACTTTGTTTAAACCCTTCTAAGGTTCCACGATTATGCAACCCCTGTGTAGACCAGCTTGCTACCACATACATGGGAACTTCGATATCACCGAGCTTTGAAGCTCTATCTTCCCAATACTCGTCAAACAAAGGATGTTCACTTTGCCTGACTACCATATCTTCAACGCGCTCTTCTCCCCAACGGTGATATTGGCGGTTGCTCCAGTCACGGAAAAACTTCGTGCAAGGTATTCCGCTATGAAACGCCATTTCGCGATACATATCGCTTAAGCCTTCCCAGGGAATCATTGCTTTAAGATGAGGCGGATTGAGTGCTGCGACCATCCATTGTGTCATAGCCAAATAGGATACGCCATTCATTCCAACGTTGCCATTGCTCCATTTCTGCACACCTGCCCATTCAATCAGCTCATAGTAATCTTGTGCCTCTACAGATGATGACATGGGTAAGAGGTTACCCTCCGAGTTTTGACTTCCTCTAAGAGCAACTTTTATCACCACATAATCTTCGGGAACCCAAAATGCTGGATCGGGGGATTCAAAAGCCGTAAACATAGAGTGTGATATAGAACCGAGGTAAGTTCGGATACTATAAGTATCAGTGGCTGGTCGGTCTTTGCCATATACATCGGCGGATATAACTACCGGGAATTTACCTTCTTTTTCAGGACGGAACACATTCAGATACAACGTAGCGCCATCTTTCATACGGACAGGTACATCTTTTTCCATGATCATGGGATGAATCGTGTTTGTCGCGGGCTGATGGACATTAATCTTATTCAACCCAGGCTTTGTCTCGTCAGGATGGGTTGGTTGTATCTTTGGCAGATTCAGACTCATATAGTTTCCCCTTTCTCAACATTGGTTGTAAAAAATACGATTTATATCTTATGATTTTTGTGAAATTTTCAATAATTTTTCCGCATTTTTATAAGCGATGCGATGGATATCAGCCTCACAAATAGGCAAGTTATGTAAGAAGTTGACAGACTCAATCTGATCGGCATGTGGATAGTCCGTTGAATAAATAATTCTGTCCGCACCCATTTGCATATATAAATTTATAAAAGTTGGTAAAAAGTTGAAGCCGCCAAAAGTGTAATGTACATTTCCACGGAGATATTCACTGACACTACGATCAAGCTTTGTCAACTGTTTTGATAACCTGGTTTCGATTCTTGGAAGCATAAAAGGAAGCGCTTCACCCATATGTCCCACCATTATCTGAAGTGTGTTGTAACGATCAAACAGACCGCTCATCACAAGTCTGAGCAAAGAGAGTCCTGTTTCAATGTGCCATCCCCATCCGGCTCTGGACATCATTCCAGCCAATTCTTTAGAATAACTGTCAGAGGCATATAACATATTGAATAAATCTTTAGATGGAAGTGCTGGGTGCAGATAAATCGGTATGTCTAATTTTGCAGCTTGCTTAAAAATAGGCTCAAGGGATGGATTATCAAGATAGCTGCCGTTTATATTCGAGTTTAGCTGAAGACCTTTAAATCCATATTCCGTAACTGCACGGACGAGCTCGTCAGCAGCAGCTTCAGGGTCGGACATTGGAACTATTGCAAACCCCTCTAAGCGACCAGGATAGTGCTTGACCATTTCATACAAAAATCGATTTGTATTGGCAGTGTAGTCAATATCTTCTTTTCCAACCAAATACTTACGATTAGCAGAGCCAGGTGTCAGCACCTGTATATCTACACCAGCAGCGTCCATGTCAGCAATATGTTTCGCGCCCATCTTAATCGCTTCTTCCGTACGCTGCTGCTCATTCTTTTGAGCAAAAGACGCATCGTCAAACGGAGATTCAAAGTGTTCTTCGGTAGCAATAACTCTGATGTTCTTTTTCATGATTGTCATCTCTCCTTGATCAATTATTGGGAAAGCAATGGAAAATTTTTAGAAAATACCTGCTCTTGAAGCTATTTGAAACTATTTAATAATACACTACTTAAGCCCAAGTATCTCCCTAGCCTCTGCTGGAGTAGCAACCTCACATGTGAATTCTTCTATGCAACGCTTTGCACGCTCAACAAACTGCATATTGCTCTCAGCAAGGACGCCCTTCTTGTATAAAACATTGTCTTCCATTCCAACGCGTACATGACCACCCATTGCAATGGCTGCGTACATAATCTCCATAGCACCAGCACCAACACCAAATGCTCCCCATGTTGAGCCAGGGGCAACCTCTTCCATCGTCTCTTTCATGAACACTAGGTTCTTAGTGCTTGCTTTTATGCCTCCTGGTACACCCATACAAAACTGGAAATGAAGCGGAGCTTTGATTACATTCAGTTTGAGATAGTGTGCCGCATTATAGATCATGCCGGGGTCAAACACTTCTATTTCAGGCTTCACATTTACTTCGTGCATCATTGCGCCAAGTTTTTCTAAAAACTTTGGATTGTTCTCAAAAATAGTCGTGTGCGCCCAGTTCATCGTACCACAGTCGTATGATGCCATTTCTGGTTTAAGTTCATAGAACGGTCGTAGCCTATCTTCTTCTTTAAGATTTACACCGCCTGAAGTTGTGATATTGAGTATGATATCACAATCTTTTTTGGCGCGGATAAGCTTTACAGTTTCCTCAAACTTCTCAAAAATCATCGCAGCATTGCCTTCATCATCACGGCAATGTATGTGCGCAACAGCAGCACCCGCTTTCCAGCAATTATAAATTTCTTCAGCTATCTCGGAAGGCTGCAAAGGCACGTTAGGATTATTTTCTTTTTTTGGCCATGCTCCTGTAGTCGCAACAGTAATTATTCGCTTATTGCGCAGATCTGCCATTACTTTGTCCTCCGGCTAAACAACTTTTGCATATATTCAAGACCACTGCCGCCACCGCCTTCGGCTCCAGCGTATCCAGTGCCACCGTACTCATAGATTCTATCAGGTACGTCGTTTAAGTCATCTTCATCGATTTCTGCAACAACTCGTGCCATTGCACCGTCACCCATATACCAACGAAGCGGGAAACACATGAATTTGAAGCGTTTTCCAGAAACTTTCGCAAGATCGCCGCCTAAGTTTTCAACCCCAACGATGCCGTTTCCAAGCATAAGCTTATGACATGGCTCCCATGTACCCCAGTTGCCGAATTTTTCAAGGTCTCCAAACTTTTCATCATATGCTGCCTGTCCGTGAATACGGATATACTCAAACTTATCAAATTCAGCATTAGCTACTTCTCCGAACAACTCGGTGTACTCTTCATGCAGAGTTTTTCCAGTTGCGCCGAGTAAGTTCATCCTTGTCATGCCATTGTTGCCCATAGCCGTATGAAGCGGGTGGTCAAGTGCCTGGCAATCCATTGCTACACATTTTGGCTTATATTTAACTATCCAACGTCCAACATCTACACCAACGCCCGCCGCATAGTGATAATACGCTTTCGAGTCATCATAGAGTTTATGCATACCCGTCTCAATTACAAGTACCATACCCTCAAGCTCTTTTGGGTCAAATCCTATTTTTTTGCAAGCAGCGTCAAGATGCTCGCCTGTTACAAGACCCCACGGCTCAATATCAACTGGTAAGCAAATAGCATCTCCGGCGTATGCATCAATCGGCATCTCGTGTGTATAACGCGCACGGCGTCCATCAAACTCATACTCCATAACGTGACGTGGCGCATCACAGTGCGTACCAGTATGCATCGTAATGTTCAGCCTTTGCGTGAGTACTCCGCCTTTTGCCATAGAGTGCGGCGCATCAATCCCAGGCTTGTCGAAATACGGCCAACGTGGCTGCTCTGCGCTAAACGGATGTGTTAGGTCAACATATACTTTTTTACCCATAATGATTCTCCTTTTAATTTTAGTTTTTTATTTGAACTTATTTTTATTTTAACTTAAATGAATCGATAAGATATTCCTGTAGCATGGTTCTGGAGGCGTCCATAGCTTCAGGAGTCCAACTCTGCCAACCTTGTCCGCTTGAAAAGCCCATATCGCCTCTATCAAGCATTTCTTTCAGGCATGGAGAAGGTTCATGGTTATCTGCCAGGAATTTCAAAATATAGTTATGTATATTATGGCTTAGTGAAATACCAACCATATCAGAATTTTCCATAGGACCAAGCACAGACCAACGTAAGCCAGGTCCGTATTTACACGCATCGTCCACTGTTTTGGGGTCGGCGATACCCTCTTGTACCATGTAAAAAGCCTCGCGCCATAAAGCGTGTTGAAGTCGATTAGCTACAAAACCGGGAACGTCTTTTTTGCATAAAATCGGTTTTTTATCGCAATCGAACATCAGCTTCATAGTTGCGTCAATTGCCTCCATGGTGGAATATTCGGTTTTTACCACCTCCACAAGCGGTATAAGATGACCAGGATTCCAGAAATGAGCACCTACAACTCGCTCTTTTATCTTGCACTTAGCTGCAATTTCGGTGACACTCATAACCGAAGTATTAGTAGCCAGTATGGTATCAGGACGGCAATAATTCTCTATTTCAGCAAATAAGTCCTGCTTTATTTCCATAATCTCTGGCACACACTCAATTACAAAGTCCGCATCTGAGGTGGCAATTTTTAAATCGGTTTCAAAGCAGATACGACTTAAAATGCCCTCTTTTTGATTTTTAGTAGCTGCACCTCGCGCAATCATGAGATCTATGCTTTTTTCTATAGGAGCTTTAGGGTCGCCTTCAATATTGCGGCTCCGAAGCGTCACTTCTAATGATGGGTTTGACGCGAACACATGGGCTAATGCATTGCCCATCATTCCAGCGCCTATTACAGCTATTTTTCTGATGTTCATACATTAATTCCCCCAATAGCCGCCTGTAGCGTCATAGTTGCCGCCTGTTAAAAAGTCGGACGCGCCAGATGCTAAGAACGTGAATATGCCGATAAAATCTTCTACCTCCCCAAGACGACCGATAGGGAGTCTTTTCAAGAAGTTTTGATAAACTGCAGATTCTTTGTCAAACATCCACTCAGTAAGCTCAGAACGGAACACTGTCGGGTTTATAGTGTTGACATTAATGTTATGTGAGGCAAGGTCACAAGCCATAGATTGAGCCATAATGTCACAGCCGCCTTTAGACGCGCCATATCCAGTATAAGCTTTCATGCCCATCTTGGAACGTGCTGAACTGGTAATGATAATTTTACCACCTTTTTTCTGCTCAACCATTTTTTCTGCGGAGTATTTACAAATTGCATAAACGCTTTTTAAGTCAATGTCAATAATTTTCTGCCATTCATCAATGCTTTGTTCCAAAATACATTTGGCTAGGTTGTAGCCATGACAGACAGCAAGAATGTTCAGTTCGCCGTAAGCTTTTGTAGCAAACGCTACAGCATTTTTTACTTCGTCTTCTGATAGAAGGTTGGCAGTTATGTACGCACAATCAAGTCCTTCCGCCTTAAACTCTTTCGCAAGGGTCTCAAGCTTCTCTTCGTTTAGGTCGGTTAAAACCAACTTTGCGCCTTGATACCCATACGCTTTAGCAACGGCACTTCCTAAAGCACCTGTCGCACCTGTCACTAATGCAGTTTTGCCTTGCAGGTTAAACATGTTTTTCACAAAATCTTCTCTAACTTTTACCAATGTCGTCACCTCTATTATTTTAAAATAATGTTAATGGCGCTTATCAATTTTCAGGATAATTGACCACGACTAACATTCTGGCAGGTAAATTACTTTCATTTATTAACGAGCGCCCTTCGAATGGCAAAATAGTAATACTCTCGTCTTTGCTAATGACGTACTTTTTTCCATCCTTGTCGGTAATAGTCAACTCACCCTCAAGTACGTAGTAGAACTTCTCAAGAGGGTTATCTTCATAAGCCCATTCGGCGCCTCCCCCAGGAAGGAATGTAGAAACACCCGTCCAAAATTTTTTCGCACCTGTTTCTTCGATTCCGTGAACGCGCATAGCGGTCATGTCAAAGTGCCCTGGTGCTTTGTAGCTTTTGAGTTCATTTAATGTGCGCTTTGTCAACTTAAGATTCCCCCATTCTTTGTGCTATTTGATACTTCATTAAAGTTTTAGAACAAAAGCCATTATACAATAAAAATTATAATCCTTGTAAAGAAATTTTGGAAATAGTTATTTGGAATATTAATATTACAAATAACAATATTATGCAGGATTATTCTATGTGTTTATAAATGTCAGATAAAGCAGAGTCTGTACACGCAAGGTTTTATTTGGCACTTACTATTGTGTCAATGCAAAATAATATTGAAAAAACTATAATTACCTGTTTCAAAAAAATATAAATTGTGTTATAATGTTATAATATTTAAGTAAACGGAAACGGAATGTGTTTCTTTCTGGAAATTTAGACATTGAAATTTGGCGATGTGTTTATGATAGGAGGAGCAACAATGAAAAATCTAAACATTCTAGATATAAGTTTTTATCAAATTCAAATTTTTTTAATATTGGCGGAAGAGCTTAACTTTTCAACCACCGCAAGTCTTCTTAACATGGCTCAACCAACGCTTAGCAAAAAAATATCAGTGCTTGAAGATGCTATTGGTATTAAGTTATTTAATAGAGATAAACGCCCTCTTGAACTAACTGAATCAGGCAGTTTTTTTTACAATGAGTGGAAGGGAATGACTAAAAAATTCGAGCGTTCTATAGAGCTCGCTAGAGGGCATGGCTATAATACGGGGAGTCGTCTTGTAGTATGTATGCTAGATACCGGCAAGCGGTTGATGGCTATGGAAGCAGCAGTAAAAACCCTTGAAAATACTCACCAAGGTTTAAATTTATTGGAGGTATACTCAACATCAGATGATTGGAAGAGAAAGCTCATTTCAAGAGAGATAGATCTTATGATAACGCTGGCACTTGAAGAGCCATTTATTGATAATAAAGAGTTTAAATCTGTGGAAATAATGACATGTCCCAAGCTGCTATGTATGCTAAAGAGCAATCCCTTGAGCAAAAAAGAGAGCATTTCTTATGAAGATTTGAGAGATCAAAACTTTATCGTGAACTCTATACAAACTTTTCCAGCACATTATGATTTTATTCGTCGCGTTTGCAAATTGCATGGTTTTGAGCCATCTGTATCACGCTATGTAGAAAGCGTCCATTCTTTGGTATGGTATCTTAGGAAAGATAATGAGGTCGTTATTTGCGATCGTTTTTTAAGAGACATCGAAAATCCGAATATTAAACAATTTGAACTCCCTAATACACAAAGTGGTTTGTTAGCCGTGTGGCGCAGGGGAGATAACAATTCATTGATAGATGAATATATTGACACGATTAAACAAGCTTTTAGAGATGCGCCCTCTTTAATTGACCAAATTTGTTTATGTCAGGATTGTTAATGCTTTTTAAGCTAAGGTTAGTAAATCGTATCTGTAAGCTTTATATCTTTTTTGCGCAAAGTACAAGTTAGCAAGCATAAAAATACTACCGATAAGAGTTTATCGTCGTTAAATATAAAAAAACGCACATAAAACTTGATAATTTTTCGTCATATGTCGTCGAACCTTTAGTGCTCTTATGATTTTTGCCTATGGCAAAAAGGCAATTTGTGCCGCCCACTGCACGCAGGTTTTCGATCACTGTACCACAGTGGGCGCACTACGGCAAAAGCTTTCCTAATCTGACAAAAAAATTACTTGAGTTTTCTTGTGCGTTTTTTTAAGTTTAATTACTATAAAAGATTGAGAACACGATACAAACTCTGCTTCGGTGTATTTTTTGTACTGATATTCAAATTGCTTTGCAATCAAATTCGACCATAATATCATTTTTCGTAATATTAATATGCCAAATAACTATTTCCCAAATGTCTTAACAAATATTATAATCTAAACAATATATAGGTATAGGGTCAGTCTTTGTAAGAGTTGGTATTTCACTAAATCTACTAAAAAGTTGGTGACTTAAAATGGCGGTAACAACGAAAAAGGAACTGTCAGTCGTCGGGCATAATCTAAATAGGGTCGACGCACTATCGAAAGCTTTAGGCACGGCAAAGTATATGTCTGACAAAAAGTGGAGCGACGCACTTGTCGGGAAACCACTATTTGCAAAGCACCCTCATGCTCTTATCAAAAATCTCGATGTATCAAAGGCGACGGCACTTGAGGGCGTAGCTGTTGTCATGACGGCAAAAGATTTGCCTGGCAAAAACTCATATGGCTTAATTATTCCAGATAAACCAGTAATAGCTGATGTAAAAACCAAATATCAAGGTGATGTGATAGCTCTTGTAGCTGCTGTAAATGCGGAAATAGCCCAGCAAGCTCTTGAGCTAATTGAAGTGGAGTATGAGCTGTTGCCTGTTTATGATGACCCGCGCAAAGCAATGGAAGATGATGCTGTTGATATTCATGATTCACATCCGCTTAAAGATAAGGGGAATCGCTTACAAAGCGTTGTAGTAAAACGAGGAGACGTTGAAAAGGCGTTCGCTGAAGCAGATATATTGATTGAAAATTATTACGAGACACCTACGCAAGAGCATTGTTACTTTGAACTCGATAGTTGCACTGCTGTTCCCGACCCTTCTATCGGAGGGATTTCTTTGTATGCTCCCCAGCAAGTTGTTATGGGTGCCAAGCGAGCATTGGCTCCTGTTTTCAACCTGCCTCATAATAAGGTTCGAGTGGTTACCACAATCGTTGGTGGTGGGTTTGGCGGTCGAGAGGATGCCGCAATTGACGTATGCGCTATGGCGGGTGTTTTGGCTCTTAAAACTAATAAGACAGTAAAAGTTGAATACAGCAGAGAGGATGTTTTTCGCACAACAGGGAAGCGCCATTCAGCATATATCAAACACCGTTTAGCGGCAAATAAGGACGGAATGATTACGGCTATTGATGTAGAGACAACGCTGAACAAAGGGGCATACACTTCATTAGGAGCTACAGGTGCTGTGATTTTGCGCAATGCGGTAAGCTCAGGTGGTGCGTATTACGTTCCTAATGTAAACGTTCGTTCTACGCCAGTGTTCACTAACAGCCCGTATAGAGGGGCATTCCGCGGTTTCGGAGCACCTCAAGCAGTTTTTGCTATGGAATCTCAGGTAGAAGAGCTGGCGAGAAAGCTTGGCGTAGATTCTGCGGAAATTCGGCGCAAAAACCTACTCAAAGTAGGCGATACCACTATAACGGGTCAAGTCCTGAAAGAGAGTTCGGGTGTTGGGTTGGGTGAGTGCTTTGAGAAAGTTATTGAAAGAATTGGCTGGGATAAGCCGTTGGATAAAAATCAAGGTCATATAAAAAGAGGTCGAGGTACAGCACTCCTGTTATACGGCACAAGTGCAACGGCTCCTTCCGAGGGTGCAACTTGCTTTGCCGTCTTAGATTTGGATGGTTCGCTAAGCATTAGTGCCTCTGCGGTTGAAATGGGCCAGGGAATAAGTAGTGCTTTTGCGCAATTGGCTTCGGAGTCGCTTGGAGTTAGTTATGAAAATATCCTAGTCTATGACCCAGAAAGCACATTCCCTGACGCGGGTCCTACGGTGGCTTCCAGAAACGCAACAGTCGTTGGCAACGCGGTCGTTGATGCTTGCAAACAAATTAGAGAGCGCTTGATACCTGTTGCTGCTAAGATGCTCCAAGAAGAACCCGATAATATTGATATAAAAAATAGTGTAGTATACGCAATTAATAACCCAGAAAAGAGCGAGCCGCTGACAGCGGTAATCTTCAGGGCTTTTATGAGTCAACTTCCCCTTGCTGCTTGCGGAAGCTGGTTTCCTGAGCCACCTGGTGTTAATCCGGAAAATAGTCAAGGGGATCTTTTCCATACATACTCATTTGGTGCCCATGGAATAGATTTGGAAGTTGACACGGAAACAGGCGTAATCACGATTTTGCGTTCTATATTAGCAGTAGACGTCGGTAAGGCTATTAACCCTCAAGTAGTGGAAGGTCAGCTGGAGGGCGGAGCTGCTATGGGCATTGGATGGGCAACTATGGAAGAAGTAATAATGAATAATGGCATCATGGAAAATACAACTTTCCATAATTATTTGATGCCGACAGTTATGGATTTACCGAATTTGGAGTCAATTATAGTGGAGCATCCTAACGAACAGGGACCTTATGGAGTTAAGGGGGTAGGTGAACCGCCAGTTGTAGCAGCAGCAGCAGCAATTCGTAATGCTCTTTGTGACGCTCTTGGCTTCAAAATAGACACGCTTCCACTTACAGCAAGTCGAGTATTGATGGAAATCAAGAAAAATGCCGATGGCATCGCGGAAAGATAAGGGGGAGTGAGATATGGAGAAAGTTCGTTTTTACAATCCTGAAACAGTGGCTGAAACACTTGATTTGCTTGAGCAGTACTCCGAAAAAGCGGTTATTGTGAATGGTGGTACAGATATTGTTGAGAAAATTGCAAAAGGTAATATCAGTCCAGAGGCGATTATCTATATACAAAATGTTAAGGAACTAAAAAGTATAACTGCTGTAAACGGATACGTGTCAATAGGCGGAGCGGTGACATATGCCGAGATACAAGCTTCTTCTGTATGTCAACAGTTCGTGGCATTGCAAAATGTGATTTGTGAGCTAGGCTCTGCTCCCATTCGAGCAGTTGCTACCCCTGCGGGTAATATTGGTACGGCTTCTCCCGCCGCAGATTGCAATGTAGCGCTTGTCGCATTGGGAGCTGAAATTGTAATAGCCAATAAAAACGGTGAGCGAATCATTGCGGCAGAAGATATGTTCGCTTCGTACGGACAAACACAGCTAAGACCAAATGAGGTAATAACAGCAATTAGGCTTACTACTGTTAAAAAGGGAACAAGTAGTGCTTTCTTGAAACTGGCGAGGCGTAAAACGCAAGATATTGCGCAGGTTTCAGTGGCAGTATGTATTTATACCGATGGAGCAGTCATTGAAGATGTTCGCATTGCCTTGGGTGCGGTAGCTCCTGCTACGATAAGAGCGTTCAGTTTTGAAGCTCTAATTAAAGGCAAAACGATACAGGATGCCGTAAGGACAATTAAAGATAAGATTCCCGAGGAAGCCGTATTAAGGCGTCCAAGAAACAAAGCCTATAAGGAAGCGGTAATGGGGGTTTTGACAGCGCGGGCTATTGTGCAAGCTTTTACAGGCGAGGAAGGAGGAGAGCAGTAGTGCCGATTGAAATCAGTTTTGAGCTTAACTATGAACAAGTGACATTAGAAGTAGAAGCAAAAGAATTGCTTGTTGATATGCTACGCGAGCGTCTTGGTCTGACAGGGACAAAAATGGCTTGCGGTACGGGAGACTGTGGTGCATGCACGATTATTATTGATGGGGAAGCTGTGCGTTCATGTATACTACTTGCGGCAAGTGTGAATAAAAAGACTCTGCTTACGATTGAGGGATTGGGCGGCGTAAAAAATGTACATCCTCTCCAACAGGCATTCGTAGATGCAGGTGCAGTACAGTGTGGCTATTGTACGCCTGGAATGATTATGAGCGCAAAAGCACTTTTGGACAAGAATCCGAATCCGACTGAGGCAGAGATTAAAGAAGCGTTGGCTGGAAATCTTTGTCGATGTACTGGTTATTTGAAAATTATTCAAGCAGTTCAAATGGCGATAAAGTCATTATCATAGAATTAAGTATACTAAAGCTCGTTCATCATAAATTTTGGAGGGTTTGCTTATGCCAATGTATAAATGGGAAGACCTTGAATTAACGAGTATTACCCCGAAACACACTATCGCGAAAGGCAAGACAGTCTTAGGTGATATGATTATGCTTCAACTGATTGAGTTTCGCGGTGCACCGCCTGAAACTAGACGCCAGGGAGCAACTTTGCATAATCATCCCGAAGAACAGTTTTTAGTGGTCAGAGACGGCAACATTCGTATGCGTGAGGAAGGTGTTCACGCTGAAGGCGAGTGGTCTGAGCTTAAAGCTGGTGACGTTTATTGGATACCGGCCTATTCAATGCATGAAATGATTGTCGATGGTGAAGGTTCCTTTTTCCAGTTTAAAATACGTATACCTGGTCATAGCGTTTATGACGGCAGTTGGGTAGAAGATTCGGAAAGTGAATGGGAAAAAATTAATGGCAAGTACCTTGAGGCAAGAGGCAAGTATAAAGAAACAGCTCCTTGGGCAAAAGAGTAAGTCGTTTTTACAAGCATCAATCTCTTTGTATTTGGAATTAGAAATACTAATTTTTAGTATTTTTTCATTCATAAATTTACAAAATATAATAAATGAGGTGACAGAAAATGAAAAAGATAATAGCTTCACTTATGGTTTTAGTTATGTTGGCTGGTTGTACTCCAATTGACACAACTCCAACTCCAGGCACTGGTGCAACGACACCTACGCCACCACAACAAACGGCTCCTGCACAGGCCGCTATCACGCCGCCACCGCCACCTACTGGCGATGATGTACAATTTGCGCCTTTAATTGACCTTATTCTTGATGCCAATCCTGTTGCAGTGTTAGACCCATTCAACGCAGCCACTCCTCACGGACCTGGGCGTTGGTCTTATACGCTTATGTTTAGTACACTTGTGTATGACCAAGGAGCGGGTGATTTTGTGCCAGGTCTTGCAACAAGCTGGGAAACGGAGGACTGGTTAACAATTACTATGACATTGCGCGATGACGTGTATTTCCATAACGGCGATCACTTCACAGCACAAGATGTTATCGACACGGTTGCTACATCTCCAGAAGGACCTGGCTCAATGGGTGCTAACGCATGGAGAGCTGTTGACACTGTAGTTGCGTTAGATGACTATACTATCGAAATTACTCTTACTGACGTTGATGTTGACTTCTTGTTCTCTATTTCTCATCCAGGAGCGGGAATCATCAACAGAAGAGCAAGAGATGAAAATCCTGATACTGGTCTTTGGATAGGTACTGGCGCGTTCTACGTTGCTGAATTCCATACTAATGACTATATCGTGTTTAACCGCAACGACAACTATTGGGGTGGTATGCCTCCAACCGAGACAATTATTTTTAGATTTGTACCAGAGATGAGTGCTAGAACAATTATGGTTCAAAACAATGAGAGCCAAATTGCTTTCCAATTGAGCCCTGAAGACCTTTTCTTGTTCCAAAATGAGCCAGAGAACTTTAACGTAACTGGTAATATACTTAACAGTCCATACTACATAAGCTTTAATATGGAAGATCCTATTACAGGCGACTATTACTTCAGGAGAGCGGTAGCTCATGCGGTTCAAAGAGACGAGCTTGCTGTTGTTGCAATGGGCGACTGGGCTATTCCTTGGGAAGGTGGAACAATTTGGGGTCATGATACTCAGTTTAGAAACTGGGATATACCTCAAATACCGTTTGATCTCGACGTAGCTAGAGACTACTTGGAACGCTCTTCTTACAACGGTGAATCAATTGACCTTTTGGTTTCACAGCCACAAACCGCAAGAGCTGCTGAGATGCTTCAAGAGCAGTTAGGTAGAATAGGTATCAGTATTTCGATTAACCGTCAAGACGCGGCTGGACTTGCTGCTTTCGCTTCAAATGTAAACAATCAATCACAACTTGTTATGCACCTTATGACAATGCCGATGAATGCTGCAGGAGTACGTAATTTTGTTGCTACTGGCAACGGTCTTAACAGAGCATCTTTTACTGATCCAGCAGTTGATGAACTTCTCGCCAGAGCTGGTTCGACTTTGGACTATAATGAGAGAAGAGCACTTTATATGGAATTGCAAGAACTGATCGTTCAAGATTTGCCATACGTTATGGTTTGGACTAATTTGAACGCGATTGTTAGTGTGACTGGCATGGGTGGATATATACTTCGTGCTGACAATAACCACGACTTAAGATTTATGTATAAAGTATTAAACTAATATAGCACTGGTTTACATAAAGGCTATTCGATGTGTTTAACGTTTAATTTTCGTACAGTTTGTTAATATAATATTTAACAACCTTAAACAGGGTGGGACACATTTTAATTGTGTCCCCATTCCCTTATTATTCTCTTAATAAATAATAGGAAAAAAGACACGTGTACTGTCGTGCTTTGTTTGCAAAAATACAGTACTGGAGAGGTGAAGATAGTAATATGACTCGATATATATTCCATCGAATTCTGCAGTTAATTCCAGTTCTTTTAGGGGTGTCGCTTTTTGTTTTTACTTTATTGGAGCTGGCGCCTGGAACTATCATTGATGGCATGATAGACGAAGGTATGACTGAGTATGACATAGACGTACTAAGAGCACAATTTAACCTTGATCGTCCTATGTTGTGGAGATACGGACTTTATATGTTTAATTTGCTCCAAGGTGATTTGGGTGTTTCAGATGTCTCTGGAATCAGTGTGTGGGAAACATACATCCAAAGACTTCCAAATACGTTAATGTTGTCCTTTACAGCCCTTGCCATAGGCTCAGCTGTTTCCATCCCGATGGGCGTAAGAGCTGCAAGACATGCAGGGACAATTAAGGATAACGCGACAACCACATTTACTCTCATAGGTCTGTCTATGCCAAGCTTTTGGGTCGGACTTCTTTTGATGCTCCTGTTTTCTGATTATCTGGGATGGCTGCCCGCAGGGGGCGCAAGGCATGGTATTCGAAGCCTTATTATGCCTGGCATATGTTCTGCCCTTGTTATGACGGCAGTCTCCACAAGACAAACTAGAGCTAGTATGCTTGAGGTTTTGAGAGCGGACTTTTTAAGAACCGCAAGGGCAAAAGGCGTACCAGAAGAAACTGTTATTAAGAAGCATGCACTTAGAAATGCGCTAATTCCAACTGTTACAGCAATTGGAACTTCATTTTGTGTTCAGCTTGCGGGCTCGGCTGTCATTGAGCAGGTATTTGCGTGGCCTGGCGTTGGACGAATGACCATTGAAGCGGTGCAAGTTAGAGACGCTACTACGCTCATGGGTTGTATTATATTAACAGCTACTATATATGTTTTGGTAATGCTTACTGTAGATATTTTGTATGCTTTCCTCGACCCAAGGATAAAATCGCAGTATATGACTGTCGGTAAGAAAAGGAGGCGTACGGCATGAGTGATAAATCAGGCGATGCAGTTGATCTTGTTTTGAAGCAATATAAAAAGCGCAATCAGTTTGTTGAAGTTTTTTACAGCCTAAGGAAAAACCCAGGTGCTTTTACTGGTCTTATTATCCTTTGCGCTATGTTTTTTATAGCTATTTATTCTGTTTTATTTATAAGTTGGGAATCTATTACTGCATCAAATGTTCCATATAGATTCTCTCCGCCCAGCTTACGTTTCCCGTTTGGTACCGATAATATGGGGCGTGATATGTTTTTACGCACACTTAGTGGTAGTAGATACTCTTTAGTTATTGGGTTTACAACAGTTGGAGCAGCAGCAGCTATCGGTTCTACTCTCGGATCATTTGCCGCCTATTTTGGTGGGAAGTTGGATCATGTTATCATGCGCTTCTCGGACACGCTTGCAGCGGTACCTGGCGTTCTTCTTGGTATGGTAATCATTTCTGTACTTGGACAAAGTCTTCAGAACTTAATTATTGCGGTTGGCACAACTTATATCCCAGTTTTTATAAGGATGTCAAGGGCATCGGTGCTTACTGTGCGAAATCAAGAGTTTGTTGAAGCCGCACGCGCGACTGGATTATCCAATTTGCGTATCATCTATACTCAGGTATTACCGAACGCTATAAGCCCTATCATTGTTCAAATGACTGTAAACTTGGGACATGCAATTATATTGGCAGCATCGCTTTCTTTCATGGGATTTGGCGTACCATTACCAGCACCAGAATGGGGCGGTTTGATTGCTTCTGGTAGAGCGTTTGCACGAACAGCTCCTTGGTTAATGACATTCCCAGGTCTGTTCATCATGATGACAGTTCTTGCGCTTAACCTGCTTGGTGATGGCTTACGAGATGCGCTTGACCCTAAAATGAAGAGAAGGTAAGGGGGTGTAATGATAACGATGGATCAAGAGCTTTTAAAAAATGAAGTTGAAAATAATAATGAAGTTGAAAATGATAATGAAGTGGTGTTGGATATACAGGACCTGGTCGTACATTACGTCCTTGAGTCCGAGACGATTGAGGCTGTGAACGGCGTTACGCTACAGATGAAAAAAGGTCAAACACTGGGACTAGTTGGAGAAACTGGCGCCGGTAAAACGTCAATAGCCTTATCTGTTCTTAATTTGGTTCAAACGCCGCCAGGTGTAATCAAAAATGGCACTGTAAAAGTTTGCGGCACGGATATACTTAACATGACACCAAAACAGCTCGAAAAAATTAGAGGCAAAGATGTCTCAATGATATTTCAAGACCCTATGACTGCACTGAACCCTGTTATGACAGTAGGTGAACAGATTGCAGAGAGTATTATGTACCATGAAGGCTTGTCCATGAAAGATTCAGTTGAAAAGGCGGTAAACATACTGGAGCTGGTTGGTATACCTGCAGTTCGTGGTGCTGACTATCCGCATCAATTTTCGGGAGGTATGAAACAACGTGTGGTAATTGCAATTGCACTGGCCTGCAGCCCGCAAGTACTTTTAGCGGACGAGCCTACATCGGCACTCGATGTGACGATTCAGGCGCAAGTACTTGACATGATGATTGATTTGAAAAAGAAATTAGGTATGGCACTCTTAATGATAACTCACGATTTGGGTGTTGTAGCAAAGGTATGTGATTCCGTGGCAGTTATGTACGCTGGTAAGGTTGTGGAGTTCGGTACTCTTGATGATGTGTTTTATCGCCCCAAACATCCATATACCGAAGGTTTGTTTAATTCACTGCCTAATATAAGTGACCGGCAGTCAGAGTTGATTCCGATTCCTGGGCGTATGCCTGATCCGACAAGGCTTCCTGTTGGTTGCGCGTTTGAGCCTAGGTGTAAATATGCGATTGAAGCCTGCAAAGAACCGGTGACAACGCGTTTTATAAGTGATACCCACTCGCTTTTGTGTTCACGCTATGACGATCCGGATTTCCATATCGAAATGAAACGTGGAGGGGAATCGTAAAATGGCTGATAATACATTATTAGAAGTACGAAATTTAAAAAAGCATTTTGACACGAGAGCCGGTATTGTTCATGCTGTAGACGGTGTCTCGTTCAAGATCGAGCGCGGCAAAACCCTGGGCATTGTAGGCGAATCTGGTTGTGGTAAAACGACAACAGGCAGGTTGGTCATCCGACTTATTGAGCCGACGGCAGGCGAGGTTTTATTTGAAGGCAAAGACATATTCAAGATGGGCAAAAAAGAATTAAATGATGCTCGTAAAAATATGCAGATTATCTTTCAAGACCCGTTTTCCTCACTTAACCCTAGAATGACAGTGTATGAAACTATTGCGTTACAGCTCAAGCACCATAATATTATCCCGAATGCTACCACAAGAGATATTGAGCGAAAAGTGTTGGGGATTATGGACACAGTAGGATTGGCTGAGCGTCTTATAAACACATATCCGCATGAGTTGGATGGTGGACGCCGTCAACGTATCGGCATAGCGCGTGCGCTTGCAGTTGAGCCAAAGTTTATTGTGTGCGATGAGCCCGTATCAGCTCTTGACGTTTCGATTCAAGCGCAAATACTTAATTTGTTGAAAGAGTTACAGCGTGATCGTGACCTGACGTTCATATTTATTACTCACGACTTAGCTGTTGTAAACCATTTCTCAGACACGATTATCGTTATGTATTTGGGACTGGAGGTAGAAAAAGCACCAGCTGAAACACTATTTGCTAACCCTATGCACCCTTATACCAAATCTCTGCTCTCGGCAATACTTGTTCCTGACCCTAAGGGTAATAAAGAGCGAGTTGCACTGCGCGGAGAACTTTCATCACCTTTAGAGCCGCCTGATGAGTGCCGCTTTGCTACGCGCTGTAACTATTACAGCTCAGAGGCGTGTGATAAGGGCGTACCGCCGCTTATTGAGGTTTCACCGAATCACTTTGTAGCATGCCACAAGATAGGACCTGGTACGAATCGGTTAGTGTAATTTATACGTATCAATAAAATAATCTATTTGAATGAGAGGGGAATGAACGACATGTCAATACCTTTTTATGCAAAATCATCGGATAATCAAGGCTATATCAAAAACATGGAAGTTGTAGGCTTTATTGACATTGATAATAGCGGGGGCGCAATGTTCCAGCCTGCTATTTATAAAACGGCTGATAAGTACTATTTATATGGTACAAATCGCGGTGGTAAAAAAGGTGTACATATTGCTGATGTTACCGACCCGCGTAACCCTAAATATTTGAAAACACTTCAGTTGTTTGACCTTGAAGAGTATCCTACTTCAAATTGTCTTGAACTTCAGGTTGCTGATGACCTTCTTGTTGTGTCGCTCTTAAGTGGTGGCGGTCCTGCAGCAGCTAGAGTTATAGATAAAGATAAAGTTGGTAAGGTTAAAGCGCTAAATGGAGTGCAAATATACAGCCTTAAAGAAGATCCAGAAAACCCTAAGTTTTTAAGCTATTGGGATAATGGAGTTCCTCATGCTTTTGGTGTACATAGATTCATGTACAATGGCGGCAGATATCTTCACCTAGCATCGGATGCGATAGGCTTTGAAGGGATGATATACAGAGTTCTTGATATTATTGACCCGAAAAATCCTGTAGAAGTTGGACGCTGGTGGATGCCAGATCAGTATGCTGATGGATTCCCAGGAAGAACATATGATCCGGGCGCTCCTCATAATCCTGTTTTTATGGATCAAAGTTCACTCCATGGACCTCCTTTTGTACGTGATGGTAAATGCTATATGGGCTACAGTGGTGCAGGACTTGTTATACTTGATGTGGAAGATGTTACTCGTCCGAAATGCTTAGGTCAACTTAAATTCCAGCCTGCATTTTCTGGTGGACTTGGTGGATCAAGAACGCATACGGCACTACCTCTTCCCGAACGTGATCTTGTAGTTGTGACAAATGAGGGCGAGAGATTCGCTTGGTTTACAGAAGAAAAGATAAGGGAATCAGGCGCACAGCCTATGAACAATTTACACATGGTGGATGTATCTGACCCATACAAGCCAACAATGATAGCTCAGTTCCCATATCCAGAGGTACCAGAAGACTATCCGTACAAAAACTTTAATGTGGCACACTTTGGCATTCAAGGACCGTTTGGACCGCACAATATCCATGAACCTATGGTAGGAAAACCTGGTATAGAAATGCGTAATGACAGATTATACTGCTGTTACTTCCATGCGGGAATGCGCGTTTATGACATATCGGATGAATACTATATTAAAGAAATCGGATATTTCATACCGCCAAATCCAAATTATATACTGCACCCGAACTTCCCAGGTCCTAGACTTGCATGTACAGAAGACTGCGTAGTAGACGATCGCGGCAATATCTTTATGACTTGCCTTGAAGACGGAGTCTATGTCCTTAGAATGAAAGAATAATAGTCTAGCTAAAATAAACATGAAAGGATAGATGTAAATGGCTATTCCGTTTTATGCAAAATCTCCAGATAATCAAGGTTATATCAAGAATATGGAAGTAATTGGATTTAATGACTTAGATAAAGCATCTATGTTCCAACCAGCTATACATAAGACACCTGACGGTAAATATTATCTTTACGGAACAAACTGGGGCGGCAGAAAAGGATTATATATCAATGATGTTACCGACCCGCGCAATCCGAAATATCTGAAAACACTTCAACTGTTTGACCAAGAAGAATATCCGACCTCAAACTGCCTCAAGCTTCAATGCGCAGACGATTTGCTGATAGTGACGTTTATGAGCGGCGGTGGTCCGTCAGATGCCTCTAATATTGACCAAAGCAAAGTAGGCAAGGTTGTAAAATATTTGAACGGGATACAAATATATTGCCTCAAAAAAGACCCAGAAAACCCAGAGCTTTTGAGCTACTGGGATAATGGAGTTCCTCATGCGTTTGGCGTTCACCGTTTTATGTATAACGGTGGCAGATATGTTCACTTAACATCAGACGCTGTTGGGTTTGAAGGAATGATATACAGAATTCTTGATATTATTGACCCTAAAAATCCTGTGGAAATAGGTCGCTGGTGGATGCCTGAGCAATATGCCGATGGTTATCCAGGCAGAACATTCAGCCCTCAAGACCCGCACAATCCTGAATTCATGGATAAAGGACACCTTCACGGTCCTCCTTTTGTGAAAGATGATATTTGTTATATGGGTTATGGCGGCGAAGGTCTTGTGATTTTAGATGTGAGCGATCTCACTCGTCCTAGATGTATAGGACACCTTAAGTTTATGCCTGCTTTTTCTGGAGGACTTGGAGGAGCGAGAACACATACAGCATTGCCGCTTCCTGACAGAGACCTAGTTGTAGTCACGAACGAGGGCGAGAGATACGCTTGGTTCAGCGATGAGAGAATAAAGGCAGGTGGCGCACAACCTATGAACAACCTTCATATGGTAGATGTGTCTGACCCGTCAAAGCCAACGATGATAGCTCAGTTCCCATATCCAGAGGTACCAGAAGACTATCCGTACAAAAACTTTAACTTGGCGCACTTTGGTATTCAAGGACCATTTGGACCGCATAATATCCATGAGCCAATGGTAGGTAAGCCTGGCATAGAAATGCGTAGTGACAGAATATACTGCTGCTATTTCCATGCGGGTATGAGAGTATATGACATCTCAGACCAATATAACATTAAAGAAATAGGGTATTTTATCCCGCCGAACCCGGATTATGTATGTTTCCCTAACTTTAAAGGACCAAGACTTGCAACAACTGAGGACTGTGTAGTGGATGATAGAGGCAATATCTTTATGTGCTGCTTAGAAGATGGGCTATATGTTCTTAGAATGAAAGAATAGCCTCTGACAGGCTAAGCGCGCAGACAATAGACGGCGCTGTTACTATATGTGTTTAACTTTTGACCCCTTAACACAATTGCGAGGGCATTTGTGCCAAGTGTGTGCTGATATTTAGTGTCGTATCTTTTGAGATACGCGAATGGGGACTCAGTGTACGATTTGGTGCAAATGCACCGCAACTGTGAGCTGATTTGTGGGTGGGTCATACGATTATAACGGAGTAACGTCCGACAGCGAGGAGATATGCGTTATGAAATTAAGTGGAAACACAATTTTTTTAACAGGCGGCTCATCAGGGATTGGGAAGTCGTTGGCCAAAGAGTTCCTTGAGTTGGGTAATGAAGTAATCATTTGCAGTCGCAATGAGGCCCAGCTTAAAAAAACAGTGGAAGAAATACCTGGGCTACATTACGTACGCTGTGATATTAACAGTGGTTTGGATAGAAAAGAAGCGTTCACCTACATTCAGAAGGAGTTCCCCAAGATGAATGTGCTTATTAATAACGCCGTTGTTCAGTCGGATTATGACCTTAAAGCAGGAGAAGAGGGCTTGGAAAACATGGATTACGAGCTTTCGCTGACCTTAAACGCCCCGATACATTTGACAGGTATATTTATGCCACATTTATTACAGGCTGAGAACCCTGCCATAATCAATGTTACATCAATACTTGGCTATTTTCCAGTAACACGGATTCCGATTTATTGTGCTGGAAAAGCTGGGTTTCATGCGTATACCATGATACTTAGGAAGCAGCTGGAAGATACAAATATAAAGGTTTACGAAGTCATTCCGCCAAAGGTGGAGACTAATCTCAACGCGGCCGGCAGGTTTAACGCAAGATTTACTACGGAAGCTCACGTTGGACTTGCCCCTGATAGTTATGCCAAGTTTGTAATCGAAAAACTTGGTGAGGATGTGCAGGATATTTTTTGCCCGCCCGATGAGAAGCTCGTGTATGAATTGCCCAGGGGCGGGTCTGAGTCTATGCGTTTAAAATAGGAGGCATAAATATGAGAGGACGAATTACTTATCAAGGTCATGCAAGTATCAGGCTGGAAGCAAAAACTGGAGAAGTTATTTATATTGATCCCTACGCGGGTGACAAATATGACCTTCCTGCTGATGCAGTTTTGATGTCTCACATACACCCGGATCACTGCACAATTGATAAAGTTACATTAAAGCCAGATGCTCTTATTGTTCGCCATACAGATTTACTCAAGGACGGGGTGTATCAAAAGCTGTTTTTGAATAGAATTGGCATTAAGGGCGTTCCTGCTTATAATGAGAGACACCCTAAAGAGAACGGGTTTGTCGGATTTATCATTGAGCTTGATGATGTGAAAATCTATATCGCAAGCGATACGTCAAAGATACCAGAAATGAATGATTTGAAAGCTATGTCGCTCGACTATGCGTTCCTTCCATGCGACGGTTTCTATAATATGGACGTTAATGAAGCAAGTGAATGCGCAGCTATTATAGGCGCAAAACATACTGTGCCGTATCATACTTGCCGCAAAGAAGAAGGCGACTTTAGTGAAGAGACTGCGTTGCAGCTTCAAGCGAATGGAAAAATTATTTTGAAGCCCGGCGAGTCAATCGAACTGTAGAGGTTAATACATAATTATAATTTTAAGGAGGGTTCTTTATGAATCAAGTACCTGATCGTTGGCGCTATTACACACCAGCTGATGAGTTAGAGCGTCGCTGGAAGTTGGTATGCGCAGAAATGAATAAGCAAAATATTGATTGTCTTGTTATCAATGCGTATGATAATATGCTGGGAGGATACTTACGTTGGTTTACTGATATTGCGATCGCGGATTACCCTGTTACAGCACTGTTCCATCGCTCTGGAGATATAACAGTGATAGGTCACGGCGGTGCAAGCGGGAACTCCGTACCACCACCAATGAAGCGTGGTGATTGGAGTACTCCAGCAGTAGCTATGATGCCGACACTCTTTTACACTGAGCGTTATGTACCAGACATAATTATCAAAAACTTGAAAGACAGTGGTTGCAAAAAAGTAGGTTATGTTGCCCTAACAACGATAAATTCAAACATTTATAAATATATGACGGAAGAACTTAGCGGCGTAGAGTTTGTAGACGCTACTGATTTTGTAGATCATATAAAAGCAGTAAAAGGTCCTTGGGAAATTGAAGGTATAAAAATGGTCTCTGATTTGCATGACAAGTTGGTTATGGCTCTGCCTTCGATTATACGCCCTGATAAATACGAGTATGAAGTGACGAATGATATTCGCAGACTAGGTGCGGATTTAGGTTCTGAGTGCGTTATCAATGTATCTATTGGAGCGGACCCAAATAAGCCTCATAAAATGTTGTTGCCATGGCAGTATCGACGCCTTCAAAATGGCGATAAAATGTTCTGCCTTATTGAGTTTAACGGACCTGGCGGACAATACAGTGAAGCTTTGCGTACAGTTGTTTTAGGTGAACCGCCGCAAGATTATGTAACTGCAGCAGCGGATGCGGAGAGCTGCCTTAAGATGCTCATTAGCATGATGAAGCCTGGCGTTAAATGTTCAGATTTATTCAAAGCGAATAATGAATATCTCACCGCCCTTGGATACTTCCCAGAAGAGCGTCTTTTTGGACATGGGCAGGGCTATGATATGGTTGAGCGTCCAGCACTTGTACCAGCGGAAACGATGTCGCTTGTTGAAAACATGCACCTATGTGTACATCCGGGAGCGGTTAATGAAAAAGTTATGGGGTTTGCGTGCAGTAACTTCCTCATCACAAAAGACGGCTGTGAGCAGATAACAAAAGCACCTAATGGGCTTGTCGTTTGCTAATTAAGGAGGCGAGGATTTGGCTGATGTATTGATTTTATTTGGGAACAGACCAGATTTGCCAATGAAGATTGAGGAGCGCCACTTAGAGGCAGTTCGTAAATCATGCGGTGGCAATGTGTACTACTATCAATCAGAAGAAGAAGCCATGGCTGATGGGATAGACGCCGATGTACTCTTTTTTTGGGGTGGCAGTGGCAAAATGCCCGAAGCATGGTGTACAAGCTCTAAAAAGCTTAAGTGGATGAACACATTCTCTGCAGGTATAAATGCAATAATGGACAGTGAGCTTTCAACGCTCCCCGTGCAGCTGACAAACGCTAAAGGGATTCATGGAAAGACAATGGCTGTTACAGCTATAGGCTATGTGATTATGTTCCTACGCCAGTTTCCTGAAAGTTTGCGTTTGCAAAAAGAGCATACTTGGGACAAAAGTACTGTCGTGCGTCAAGAGCCTTCGGGCATGACGATGGGCATTATAGGTGCAGGGGCAATAGGTTCTGATGTAGCGCGTCTTGCTAAAGCATTAGAAATGCGCGTGATTGGTGTAAAGCGTAGTGTGAGTGATCTTGAGTTCTTTGATAAAGTATATTCAAATTCGGAGATGAACACTGTACTTGAAGAATCTGACTTTGTAGTTTTGTTGACACCTTTGACAGAAGAGACAAGACACCTAATAGGCATGGAGCAGCTTAAGAAGATGAAAGATAGTGCGGTGCTCATTAATATCGCGCGTGGTCCTGTTGTAGACACAGATGCGCTGATAGAGGCCTTGCAAAAAGGCATCATTGGTGGAGCGGCTCTTGACGCGGTTGACCCAGAGCCATTGGATAAAGGAAATCCACTTTGGGATATGGACAATGTCATTATAACGCCACACTGTTCAGCGGACAGCACACTTTATATGGATAGAGCAATGGGACAGTTTTGTGATAATCTAGAAAGTTTTGAAAGCGGCAAGCCGCTTTTTAATGAGATCGATATGACTCGTAAGTATTAGTAGCAGTAAACGTCAAAATCTGGGCAAACTAAAACATATATAAGTTTTGCCCAGATTTAATTTTGTGGTCATATGGAGAGGGACAATGTACTACATGCAAGATTGTTTTGCGTGAAGCTCAATAAGGTTAGCATAATCTGCAGGTGTGTCCATATCATGCAGAATGCCGCAGTCGCTTACTTCGATATACTTGACTTTTTTCGGGATACTCGAAATTGCTCCTTTGAGACCGCCATCACCTTTATATTCTAGTAATTCCATTGCAGTGCTGGTGCTGATAATAATAGGATGACCTGCTTGGTTATCAAACATTGAGATTCCAACATCAGCTCCACTCTCTAACAGTGCTTTAACAGTATCTTCCGTAAAAAGCGGTACATCCGCAGGTGTTATGAGTATTTTATCGCATTTATTTTTCAAGAAATTAATGCCAATTTTGATGGAGTCAAACATCTCGTTAAATTCGTAGTTGTCGTTTCTCAAAAAGATAATATTTAAGTTTCTCAAGCTGTTTTCCAGCTCACAGGCATTATTGCCTGTAACAATCACAATATTTTCAACCTCGGCTTTATGAAACGCAAATATTATATGCTCTATTGCTGTAAAGTTTCCGATTTTCAATAGCGGCTTAAATGCCCCCATTCTCGTAGACTTGCCTGCTGCTGTAATTACTGCTCCAACCAAATTGACGCCATCCTTTCTGTATCTATAATTTACAAGGCTATATTTTCCGTTTTTTCACGGGGATACAGATACTTCTCGCTGCACCATATCGGTCGTTGACAGTCACAACATCCATTTCAATCCCATAAACAGCTCTCAAATTTTCAGCAGTAATTACATCTGAAGATTTTCCAAAAGCAACCATGTCGCCCTGCTTCATCAAGAGTGTTTTATGACCTATAGAAATAGGGTGTTCAGGGCTGTGCGTCGACATAATTATGCAGTAGCCTTTTGCCGCGAGGTCTGTTATTACATCCATCAAGAGTTGCTGGTTAGCGTAATCTAGATTGGCTCCAGGCTCATCCATTACGATTACTTTAGCAGCCTGGCATAATGCACGTGAAATCAATACCATCTGCCGCTCACCGCCACTTAGGGATGTATATTTTCGATTAGCCAAGTGTACTATATTCAATTTTTCCAAAGCATCAAATGCAGCATCACGATCAATTGACTTAGGTGCATCAAAGGCTGAAAAGTGGCTCGCCCTACCCATAATTACAATATCTAATGATGTATATGAAAAAATCGGCGCATGATGTTGCGGCACATAAGCAATAAGGCTTGCAAGCTCTCGAGTGGATAGTTCTTTTGTACATTTACTATCAATTTGAATACTTCCACTGGTAGCGGGTATAAGGTCAAGAATTAACCGAAAGAGGGTAGTTTTGCCACAACCATTCGGTCCCACCAAGCAGACAATCTCACCTTTATCGGCCGCGCAGGAAATATCCTTGACTACATCGATATCACCATATCCGCCGCGCAGGCTTTCTATTTTTAGAAGCATGGTGTTTACCTTTCCCTTCGCTTTATGATTAAAAACACAAAAAACGGTGCGCCCATAACGCTTACAACAACTCCTAAAGGAAGCTCAAGAGACAGTACAGAGCGTGCAATATTGTCCATTATCAACAAGTAAATCGCGCCAATTATGCCACAAGCTGGTATTAACTGCTTATAATTAGCGCCTATTAGTGTACGAGCCATATGCGGAACCATCAATCCTACCCAACCAATGAGACCACCAAGACATATAGCAGCCGCACTGAGCATAGTCGATACAGTTATAAATATCAGCCTGTATCGCTTGATATTTATACCTAGGCTTTTAGCTTCATCCTCGTCCATAGTCAATAGATTAATTCGCCAGCGCAGAACGAATAAAATGGTAAGCCCCAAAATCATTGGAACAGCACTTAATCCAATGTCGTTAATTCTCACTCTGGCAAGGCTTCCCATAAGCCAAAATGTAATTTGCGGAAGTAAATCGGAAGGACTGGCAATATATTTTAGCATTGTAACTCCAGCATTACATAATGCCATAATCATAGAGCCTGTAAGAACTAGACTTAAAATCTGAGAATGAGTAGACTTACGACTTATCAGATAAGACAGCGCAACAGCAATAATGCCGCCCAAAAATGCAGCTAGCTGTATGAGCCAATTAGGCGAACCATATAAAATTGCGATAGCGGCACCAAGGCTGGCACCTGACGATACTCCTAAGATATCCGGCGAAACAAGAGGATTTCTGAACATGCCTTGATATGTCGCACCGGCTACTGAGAGAGAAGCGCCAATCAGAATAGCCGCTATTATTCGCGGGAGACGAATGTTCCAAAAAATGATAATAGCCTGAGGGAGCACATCGCCCTGATAACCCAATCTCGAAGCGAAAGCATGGACAATCTGAGCAGGCGTCAATGGATAGTAACCGATACCGAAGGATATAAATGTAACGAATAGTAAAGCTGCCAACATTATTAAAAACGCACTGCAATAGCGTTCCCTAACTTTCTTTTCCTCAGCTTTGTGAGTAGAATTCATTCGTTATTCCTCATCGCATATTTACTTGATACTATACTGTATATATAGTGGTGTTTGTTAAATTAGCGGTCAATATAGCTTTAACTTTATAAGTAATTCATCTTTAAAAATATAACATTTTCAAGACTTTTTGTCAAATTTCGAAAGGAAGTATAGTTATGAATTTCAGGATAATATCAATATTGCTTTTAATAAGTGCATTTACTTTTTCTATATATGGCTGTTCTAACTCAGAAGCTACGCAGACGTCTAACTCATCTGTTCGTGAGATTGTAGATATGGGTGGACGAACAGTAATCGTACCAAACGAAATTGGGAAAATATTTACAACCGACCCAGTAGCTTCCATCTATATATACACTTTTGACCCAAATAGGTTGCTGGGTTGGAATTTCGAGCTAAACGCAATCGAGCGAAGTATGGTGCTTGAAGAGTATCATTCGATTCCCATTTTTGGCATGGGCGCATCGATAAACTATGAGGCTGTAATAGCCGCACAACCAACCATAGCGCTGGTAGTAAGCCGAATAAACGATGGAAGTATTGATCGTGCTGATGCGTTTACAGAAAGCCTTGGAATTCCTACTATATTGCTGAGTTCGGACTTAGAAGACACGCCTGAGGTATATCGATTTCTTGGAGAGCTGTTGGGAATGGAAGAGCGTGCAGAAAAGTTAGCCTTATATGTCGAAAGAACATTTTATGATATAGCATCTATGATAATACCGAGACAAAGTATAGCGCGGATATACTATGGAAATAGTGAAGACTCTTTACAAACTTCGCCTGCGGGAGCCTTGGACGCGAGAGTTATAGAAATGATAAACGCAGTAAATGTAGCTGATTTGGAATTGGGAGAAGGTTCCCGAATACGGATTTCACCTGAGCAGCTTTTAGCATGGGATCCGGATGTAATGGTAGTAAACGGTGAACCCAGGGCTAATTTAAGTGGAGCCGCTGCCGCCCAACTAATACTAAATGATCCAGATTTCGCCTCATTGCAGGCTGTTATCAGCGGTAGAGTGTATGGAATACCCAACGCACCATTCGGCTGGGTAGAAAGACCGCCCGGACCGAACAGAGTTATTGGTATAAGGTGGCTTGCTAAAACAGTTTATCCTGATTATGCAAATTTTGACTTGGATAAGGAAGTACGTGAGTTTTTCCGCCTGTTCTACCATATAGAATTGAGCGATGAGCAACTTAATGAAGTGTATAATAGATTTTAAGGTTAAAAAGAACATGATGTGCAGAAAAATCCTGTGCTTTCCGTTACGGTTTAGGATGGATTTCACTATAAACCTAAAAAAAGGGCTGTACACATTGTACAGCCCCCTGAGACTGTAGACAAACCCGTATGCAAGAAGCGGAAGGGTTCGGGAAACGAAGAGTTTCCCGAATTTAATCCGCAGGACGGGCTTTGCTCGTTCGAGGAGAAGTGGCTGACCGTGCGCGCTTTTTGCGCACAAGACACTTCATCCATTTTAAACCCTCATAAAAATGACTTGTTCATTTTTATGACAGGGGCAGTCTCACGACAGTCCGAAGAAAAACCGAGCAAGGCAGTAGCCAAGGCTCGGTTTTTTGTTGTAAAATGGAGTTATGAGAAACCAAATACAACAGCTAAATAATAACATAAATACAACCTCATATCAACTAATACTTCCGTTAGACATCGGAATAAAGATTGAATCAACTGCCACAGTCCGCTTGCTGCTAGAAATAACAGAGAGGATGGATTATAGCAAGTTAGAAGCAGCCTACAAGCGCCTACCGCGAGGGAAGGAAGCGAGTCCGAAGCAGATGTTTCAATTGACGGTACTGGGATTTATGGAAAAGATTTATAGCACCCGCAGGCTAGAGAGTGCCTGTAAGCACGATATACGGTTCATGTATATCTTAGGCGGTAAGCCTGCGCCTGACCATAATCGGTTTTGGAAGTTCATAAAACATCGGCTACAAGGCGATGTTGCGGAGCATCTGTTTTATCAACTGGTCGAGTATCTTGGCGAGAATACTGAGATAGATTTTACCAATCTTTTCGTAGACGGTACGAAAATAGAGGCTCAAGCAAACCGCTATAGCTTTGTATGGAAAAAGTCCACGAATAAGTACGAGGCACGGCTTGATGAGAAGATGAATGAGTTGCTCAGACAGTTGCATACCGCATATTCATTGCTGATTCCAGCCGAGCCAGACCCCACAAAATACCTTGAGTTGCTTAAAGCTCACGCCAAAAACACAAAGTTCGTCTATGGACGCGGCAAGCGCAAAAGTCAGATACAGAGGGACGTTGAGGCGTTGGAAGCCTTTGTTTTGCGCAAAGGGAAGTATACCAGCTACAACAGCACATTCAAAGGCAGAAACAGCTTCTCCAAGACCGATCCAGACGCTACATTCATGCGTATGAAAGACGACCATATGCGCAACGGTCAGCTAAAACCAGCTTATAACCTCACCCTCGGCGTTGAGGGCGAGTACATCGTTGGCATAAACCTAAGCTCTGAACGTTCGGACGAGTGGACTCTTCTACCGCTCTTAGACCGTATGGAAAAAGGCTTAGGAAAACGCCACAAGAACATAACAGGCGACGCAGGCTTTGAGAGCGAGGAAAACTACAAAGGCTTGCAGCAACGCAACCAACTAGCCTACATCAAGCCTCAAAACTACGAACGAAGCAAGACTCGCAAGTATAAGTCCAATGCGTTCTTGCGCGAGAACATGTCGTATGACTCGGAAAACGATACTTACACCTGCCCGAACGGCAACACATTCTCACCAATCTACATAACCAACCGCCACTCAAAATCAGGCTTTGAGTCAGAAGTGACTGTTTACGAATGCTACGGCTGCAACGACTGTCCATCCAAATCCGACTGCACCCGTGCTAAAGGTAACCGTAAAATTACCGTTTCTAAAGACTTTCAACAGCTACGAACCGACTCCCGCCAACGAATCACAAGCGATTACGGCAAGCTCCTACGCACCAACCGCTCCATCCAAGTAGAGGGCGCGTTCGGTGTACTCAAACAAGATTATGGCTTCCGTCGTTTCCTACGCAGAGGGCAAGCCAACGTCTTCACCGAAACTATCCTCTATGCTTTCGCTTTCAACATCAATAAACTCCACAGCAAAAAGAACCGCAAACTTCATGGCGTTTCTTTGCACTTGATTAATTCTTCTTAAACGTTTGTAATTGAATATATCTTTTGGCATACACTTAACCTAGTTTTAGGCTTAGGTGCTTTTAATGACCCAGTTTTGACTACTTTTATTGATGATGTCTGCAATAATACGCAAAAAAAGACTGCCTTGCTTTTTCCTTAGCAAGACTGCCCCCTTTGATTAGGCTCGTGAACTGTTTTATAAAAATTGCCTTTATATTAATCATAGCTCCACCCCCGTCAGCTTTAGAAAAACAGTCTCCAAATCAGGCACTGTTTTAAGCGCGTTAAATTCTTCGCACAACTCAAGAGGTGAGCCTTCTCTTACTATTACGCCTTTATTTAGTAAAGCTACACGATCGCATAACTTCAAGGCTTCGTCCATATTGTGTGTGGTTAGGAAAATGGTAGTCCCCTGCTCTCTGATAGTTTGCAAAAGCTTGCATATCCCACGTCCTGTGCCTGGATCTAGTGCACTAGTCGGTTCGTCTAATATCAACAACTTTGGTCTATATAAAATTGCACGTGCCAAAGCCAGTCTCTGCGTCATACCTCGTGACAGCTCCGAAACGCTCTTTTTAGCAGCATCCGCAAGCCCTACACTCTCAAGGGTCTCCCCAACACGAGATAACGGTAATCCATAAATTCTAGCGTACAAATTCAGGTTATCTATGCAATTAAGCGCGGGATACAGACCACCTTGATCTAGCATCAGTCCGAGCTGTCTAGGTGTGGCGTCAACCTGTACAATGCCGCTATCTGGCTGAACCAACTTTGTCAGTATGTTTATAATCGTAGTCTTTCCAGCTCCAGATGGACCAAGCAGCGCAAAGATTTCTTGCGTTTTTACTTCTAAGTTTACACCGCGCAGCACTTCTTGTTCGCCGTAACTTTTCACTAAGTTCTGTATGTTAATCAATGGCTTCTCTCCTATTGTTTTTTATTTTCTTTGTCCCGTTCTCTTACATAATGTCTATACTCAATAGGTGTTCCCTCTTTTTTGCTTGCTGTCATTTCAACAACGTTTACCAAGCTTTTCAGCTTATCCTCTATTATCGGATGCAAACATGCAGGAACATGGTCATTATGATATCTATGTAGAGCTACACACTCCTTGCATTTACCGTGCCAGTCGCAGAGAGTATGCGGGCAAGGGCATTTTGTTATTTCAGAATTTGCGGCTAGTTCTCTATTTTGTAGAACTAGTTCATAGTATTGCTCTTTTGTTCTCATGAGACTCCCTTCGTTTGTTTGATATTGTTATACACAAAATATACGTAAAGCATCCTTCAATTGTCTGAAAGTATCAAAGTTTACACACAAAACATAAGAGCGGCTACCTAAGCAACCGCTCTCATTAATACTTCATTTACTAATTAATTTTCTAATCTATTTTCTAATCTATTTTCTATTCAACTACTGTAATTCCTTGAATAATATAAGTCCAAGACGGGGCAGATAAAGGCTCAATCCACTCTTCACCATCCGCTAAGATACGTGTGCCATCAGCACTGTAAATAGGACCTGTGAATACGTTCCAACCGCCAAGTATCCTTGCTTCAGCCGCTGCCATAGCCTCAACTGTACCATCTACTACTGTCGCTGGGTTTACGTCAGATAAAAATACCATACCTTCTTCAAGACCCGCTAAGAAGTCAGGACCTACATTGCCGCCTTCTACAACAGTTCTAACTGCATAAGTCAAGTAAATACTCCAGTCAAACATAGGCGATACTAAAACTGCATTCGGTGCCATAGGTATCATGTCATTATTGTAGCCTACACTCCATACATCGTTGGCTTCAGCAGTAGTTTGCGCTGCACTGCTGTCAGCATGCTGACCGATAACATCCGCGCCACGGTCGATTAGTGCTTGTGCAAGTTGTGCTTCTAAAGTTGGGTTGTTCCAAACTCCCATAAACATAACATACATTTCAACATCAGGGTTTACAGACTGCGCGCCCATAAAGAACGCAGTAAGCCCAGTGATAACCTCAGCATTAGGGTGAGCCGCAACGAAGCCAAGTACATTCGTCTCCGTTCTAAGACCTGCCGCTACACCTGAGATATAGCGCGCTTGCGACATATTGCCAAAATAGTTATGGAAATTGTCTAAACCTGAACCCGCAGCTAAATTACCAGTCGCATGAAAGAACTGTATATCAGGGTTATCTTCCGCCGCTTCTAACATATGCGGACCATGACCAAAGCTGGTAGCAAAAATCATGTCAGCGCCCCACTCGATAGCCTCTTGAATAGCAGTGTCAGCCGCAGCCCCTGGTGGTATGTTCCAAAAGTTCAAAATTTGGTCTTCCGATATTCCAAGTTCAGCCATCATATCTGTCGTGCCTCTGTGCTGGCGATAAGTATAGCCACGGTCTGCCGTATCACCAACATGAACGAATGCAAGGCGTACCGTATCAAAGCCAAGTCCGCTCGCTGGAGTAGGTGTTGCATTGTTTCCACCATCGCCGCATCCCGCTAAAAGTCCTACGCTAAGGAGCGAAACCATAATTAATGCAATTACTTTTTTCATGTGTAACCTCTTTTCCTTTTATTTTTTATATTGTTCTATCAAATTAAACTTTGCCAAAAGATTTGATAAGATTTATTTGATGGAACAATATTATTAATATAAATTTCTATACCAATTAAATAATATCGAAATAAGGTGACAATGTCAAATTAAAAAGGAGGTTTTTCTACAAAAAACGCATCGTTTTAAAGTGAGCTAAAAATATACTTTGACTAAAAACTTCTGTTACTTTATTGTAACATTTGCATCAAGATTCGTTTTAATCAAGATTCGTTTTTTGTTGAAATAGCACAAAATATTTATTGTTTTCAAACATTTCATATGATATTCATCGACATTCTGCTATAATGAAATCGTTCTACTCTAAAACTTTTCATCGTAGAGTAATGGTTATGCTACACATATAATAAGTTAAGAATCTCTATAATTACAGAGATGAAATAAAGGATAAGAGGTGTTATATTAATGAAAAAAAGAAGAATTCTGAGTATCATTCTTATTGGCGTATTTATGGCGGGGCTACTCGCGGCTTGCACTCCTGATAGTGCCCCTGTAACACAGGGAACTCCCGTAGCTGTTCCTGGAGCTAGCACTGCGGTAGAGACAACTCCTACAAATGTAGGCGGCGGGCTTACCATTGCTGTTAGATCTGAAACGCCTTCCATCGCACCTGCTAGACACACTGCCTCTGAGGGGCACTTCAAAAACTGTCTAACTCACAACGGACTTTTCAGACTCGACCCTGCGACTTTAGAGCCTGTGCCTGACTTGGTGTATAGTTGGACTGCACTTAGTGATACTGTGTTTGAGTTCACACTTCGCGAGGGCATCCAGTTCCATAACGGAGAAACGATGACAGCTTATGATGTGGTCGCTTCTCTCGAATATGTGAGAACTTATCCGATGGCAACCGTTTTCCATGGAAGTGTTGTAGGGGCTGAGGTTGTTGACACATACACCTTTACAATCGATACGGGAACGCCTAACGCTATGCTGTTTTTCGAACTCGCTTTCCAAGCTAATTTTATAATGCCAAAATCGTTAATTGATGCGGGACATGACTTTACTCTAAATCCTGTAGGCTCTGGTCCGTTTGTATTTTACAATTGGGATTTTGGCGACTCTTTGACATTTAATCGTTTTGACAATTATTTTGACACAGCGCGTACAGCGCACCTTGACTATGTGCACTGGCGCATCATCCCTGAGGGAGCGTCAAGAACGCTTGCTATTGAGAACTTTGAAGTAGACTATGTTGTAGAAGTTGCTTTACCTGACGCTGCAAGGCTTAGAGAAAATGACAACATAACTGTACTCGAGCATGCAACAACAAGATTCAGCTATATACTCCTTAACAATGAACTTCCACAGTTTGAGAATGTTTATGTAAGACGCGCCTTAGACATGGCCCTTGATAAAGAGTCTATGTTGATGGCTAGTTTAGAAGGATTCGGCGAGCCTATTTGGCAGCTTACGCCTCCTGTTTTTTTGGGTTCATCGACTGAGGGAATCCGAAGCTTTGACCCAGAAGGTGCTAGAGCAATCCTTGCAGAGCAAAATATTGACCCTGAAAGTCTCGCTTTTGTGCTAACTGTTTATTCGGAAGAAGATAGAAGAAGAGCAGAAGTGGTCCAGGCCAATCTTGCTGATATTGGAATACCTATTACTATCTCTGTAATAGACTTTGCCGCATGGTTAGATGCCACTCGTGACGGTACATTTGAAGCTGCTACTGGAGCATTTACAGCGAGTAATATGCTCATGTTCATGCGAAGCACAATGCACATCGACTCCATCCCTGCTCCAAACAGAAGTAAAATCAGAAATCAAGAGTTATCTGACCTAATCTCTGAGGCAATAGCGACAATCGACCCAGTAGCAAGAATTGCCGTCTTAGAAAACGCTTCGAGAGTAGCCAACGAGCATGCGGGCTTCATTGCGACTAATACAAATGTTGTTGTTAGAGCGTTTAATTCAAACCTTGTTGTTCCTGAAGTTTCTGCAACAGGATTTATGCTGCACTTAAATATGGTTTCCTGGGCTCAGTAGTAACTTGTTAGTTTTAGATAAAATTAAGCTGTCTCGTTTTTAGCGTGGCAGCTTTTTTTGACCTCTTAATGCTTTTGTAACAAATTTATGCTATAATTAGTTTATAAATCTCATGAAAGGATAAGATCATATGAAGAAGCATATCTTTAGCTTAGTTTTGGTAAGTATATTGATGGTAGGCGTTTTTGCTGCTTGTACAACTGAAGATGATAATCTCCCAGAGGAGTATGCGTCTACTACAGAAGCTGTAGTCACACCTCCAGATACAATAACTAATGCCCCGCGAGTTCCGTCTACTTATCGTCCTGTAGGGCGCGGTCTAACAGTCGCGCATAATATTGAGACGCCATCTGTGACCCCCGCCAGGCACACATCTCTAGCAGGTCATTGGAAAAATGTTATGACACATAATGGACTCTTCAGAATGGATTATAATATGAATCCTGTTCCTGACCTGGTCGCGCAGTGGAGACCTCTTAGTGATACATTGTTCGAGTTTACTCTTCACGAAGGCATCATGTTTCATAACGGTGATGAAATGACAGCAGAAGATGTTGTTGCGTCTTTCCATTTTGTTAGAAGCTTCCCTGAAGGGGCTGCGATGCACACTACTGTTGTTAATGCCGAGATTGTTGACAGATATACTTTTACGCTAGACACTGGTGTACCAAACGCGATGATGATTTCATCTCTTGCCGATCAAAGAAACTTTATATTCCCGAAGTCTTTGATAGAATCAGGTCATGACTTTACAGAAAATCCTATAGGCAGCGGTCCTTTTGTGTTTGAAGAGTGGAACTTGGGTGACTCCCTGACTTTTAGCCGTTTTGACAACTATTTTGACACTGAGCGTAGCGCCCGTGTCGAGTATGTAACTTGGCGAGTTATTCCTGAAGGTTCAACAAGGACAATTGCGCTTGAGACTGGCGAGGTTGATTATTTGGTTTCTGTTGCTTTTCCTGACCTTCTACGCCTTGAGGCAAATCCAAACATTACTGTAGTTGAGTTCCCAAGCTTGACCTACAATTATATGCTGTTCAACCATACCAGACCTCAATTTACGAGCGTGTATGTACGGCAAGCAATTGATATGGCTCTTGATAAAGAGTCAATGATAGTCGCCGCTTTTGACGGTCGCGCACTTCCTATTTGGGAGATGTTCCCTGCGGCTTTTGCGGGCGTGTCTCAAGATAATATCAGGCGCTTTGACCCAGAAGGAGCAATTGCTCTGCTTACAGAGCAAGGCATTGACCCTGCGACACTTGACTTTGAAGTACTCCTCACTACAGAGGAGCAGCGTAGAATGGCTGAAGTTGCTCAGTCAAACTTGACCGATATCGGCATTGCTGTTTCAATCAACACAATTGACAATGCTGCTTGGCTTTCCCAAACTGCCAGCGGGCTTCACGAAGCTGCCTTTGGCACATTTACAGCTGACAGCATTCTCATGTTTATAAGAAGCACCCTGCACTCATCCACAATAGGCGCACAAAACCGCAGTCAATTCTATAGCCCTGAGTTTACATGGCGCATAGACCAGGCAGTGGCAACAGTTGACGATGCCACAAGAATAGCTATGCTCTACGACATGACCGCATGGGCTAATGAACAAGCCCTCTGGATACCAATATGTATGAACTATACCATCAGAGCCTTTAACTCAAATCTTAGGTCTCCCGAGATTTCAGCATTTGGTTTTATGCACTTTAATATGGTTTATTGGATGGAGTAAAAAACACAAAATCGGTTTGCTTTTTCGGTTTAAACATGAAAAAGCAAACCGATTTTTTCGTCCTTTTTACATAATTACATTCAAAAAAATTATCTATTTTTCACAAATGTTCTTCAATGTAACAGTTCTGTAATATTTCGCTGATACAATTAATTACATACTAAAAAAATGAGGTGTTATTTTATGAAGAAACGCTTATTTGGGTTAGGGTTGGTTGCCGCTTTTGTACTCGGTACACTTGCCGCTTGCACCCCTACAGCTGAACCTGCTCCACCATCTGTACAAGAAGCTCCTGCGGCGGTCGTACCTGCGCCTGTTACTCCTGCGACAGCAGACGCTCCTGCGGCAGACAGTGGACGGTCTGTAGGTCCTGGCTTTACAATCGCTATAAACCAAGAGACCCCTACTATGGCTCCTGGCAGACATGGCACTGTTCATGGTCACTGGAAGAATATTATGACTCACAATGGACTCTTTAGAGTAAGTGAGGACTTGTCCCCCGTACCTGACTTAATTAAAGAGTGGAGAGCTATCAGTGACGTTTTGTTTGAGTTTACTCTGCACGAGGGTATTACTTTCCATAACGGAGAAGCACTGACCGCATACGATGTTGTAGAGTCGCTTGAATTTATGAGACAGTTTCCTGAAGGGGCAGGACAACGTACTGCTGTTAGAAGCGGCGAAGTAATAGATAGATATACTTTCACGCTCTACACAGGAGAGCCTAATTCGTTGATTTTTATCGAGCTTGCTCACCATGCTAATTTCATCCTTCCATCATCTTTGATGGCAGCTGGTAATGACTTTAATGCAAATCCTATAGGCTCAGGACCATTTGTTTTTGAAGACTGGCGTGCGGGTGACTCTTTGACGTTTAGTCGTTTTGACAACTACTTTGATGAAGATAGGACTGCGAGAGTTGAATACATACACTGGCGTGTAATCCCTGAGGGCACTTCAAGAACTATAGCCCTTGAGACTGGCGAGGTTGATTATGTGGCTCACGTAACTCCTCCCGACATTCCAAGACTTGAAGCGAACCCTGATATTACAGTTCTTACTGTTCCGAGTATTAGAATCCGCTATATGCTGTTTAACCATACACTCCCTATGTTCCAAGATGTATATGTGAGACGTGTAATTGATATGGCTATTTGTAGAGATTCCATCGTTTTAGCAGGCTTTGAAGGTTGGGGCGTGCCTTTGTGGCAACAATTCCCGCCTGACTTTCCAGGAGCATCTAGCGAAGGCATTAGGGGCTTTGACCCTGAGGGTGCTATAGCTCTTATGGCTGAACAAGGTATCAATCCTGCGGACATTACTTTTGACATGATTGCAATTACGGAGGAGCAAAGACGTAAAGCAGAAGTTGCCCAAGCTAATTTGGCGGATATAGGTATTGTTGCTACTGTTTCGCAAATAGACTTAGCAGGATGGCTTGGTCAAGCAAATGCTGCACAACACGGCCTTGCGATTAGTTCTTTCACACCGACTAGTCTCACTGGTTTCTTACGCTCAACATTACATACAAATGCAATCGGTGCACAAAATTGGAGTTTCTTTGATGATGCTGAGTTCACTGCTCTGATTGATGAAGCTGTAGCAACTATTGATGCGGATGCCAATTTAGCCCTTCTCTACCATATTACTACTATCGCTAATGAAAATGTTTTATGGATTCCAACTAACATGGACGTAGAGATGCGTGCTTTTGATGCAAGGCTCATCCAACCTGAAATGGCGTCTAATGGAAATATGTTTTTGAACATGATTCACTGGGCCGAGTAATATACTTAAGGAAAATACTATTCGCCCTGAACTTTGATAGCAATATATGAAGGGAGATTTATTTATGAACAAGAAGAGCATTATAAGTTTAGTATTGGCTTCGTTGCTTGCTGTAGGTGTTTTTGCTGCATGCGACGCGACTGACCCTGCACCAACACCAACCGCACCACAAGCTCCAGCGACAACTCCACAAGCCCCTGCAGCTCCTGCCCAACAGGCGCCCACCCCTGAAGAACCTGCAGTGGTAGAGCAGCGCGGTCTCATCATGGCAGGTCAGCAAGAAACGCCTTCAATCGCACCTGCGCGACATACTTCGCTGGTTGGGCACTTCAAACACACTTTAACGCATAACGGTCTGTTCAGGCTTGATTACAACGTTAATCCAACTCCTGATACTATTTCAGACTGGCGAGCTATTAGTGATACTGTATTCGAATTTGACATTATCCCAGGTATCATGTTCCATAACGGTGATGAGCTTACAGCTCACGACTTTGTAGAGTCTTTTGCGTTTGCAAGAAGCTTCCCATATGCCGTTACAGTACACGGCAGTATCTATCACGCTTATGCTGTTGATGATCACACGCTTAGAATCGACACGGGTGAGCCTAACGCTCTCTTAATCTTCGACTTAGCTCATCATGGAAACTGGGCTCAGCCAAGAGCGTTGATTGAATCTGGTCACGACTTTACAGTTCAACCTGTAGGAACTGGTCCGTTTATTTTTGACCACTGGAACGTCGGTGATTCACTTCACTTTGTGCGCAATGATAATTATTTCGACACTGATCGTAGTGCCTATATCCCTTATATAACCTGGAGAATCATACCTGAGGGCGCTTCAAGGACAATTGCTTTAGAGGCAGGAGAAGTTGACTATGTAGTTGATGTTCCTGGTCCTGATGTCCAAAGGCTTATGGATAATCCTAACGTTACTGTTTTCCAGCGCCCAGGGCTCACGCTTCACTCTATCGGTCTCAATAATGAAATGGCACCTTTCGACAATATATATGTAAGACGTGCTCTTAATATGGCTGCCGATAAAGAATCTATGGTAATTGCTGGTTTTGACGGTTTTGGAGAAGCTATGTGGAGAACTACTCCACCTCTTTTCCCTGGTTCATCTGGAGAAAATGAGCTTAGCTTTGATCCAGACGGCGCAAGGGCACTCTTAGCTGAGCATGGTATTGACCCTGCGACTATCGGCTTTGAAATAACTGTAACTTCAGAAGCGGGAAGAAGAAAAGCCGAAGTTGCGCAATCTAATTTTGCTGATATCGGTATCCCAACCACCATTAATCAAGTTGACACTGCTACATCTTTGAGCATGTCTCAGCAAGGTCTGCTTGAAGCATCTATTGGCTCGTTTACTCCAGGTAATATTATGGCGCATATGAGAGGCACAATGCATACATCTTCTATCGGCGCACAAAACGGTAGCCGCATAAGTAATCCTGAGCTTGACCGTTTGATTACTTTAGCGATAGCTACAAGTGATGAAGCCACTAGAATAGCTATACTTTATGAAGCTTCAGCTTTAGCTAACTATCATATAGGAAATATACCTCTTAATATGAATATTCTTGTTAGAGCTTTTAATTCAGACCTTCACGCACCTGAAATAGGTCCTAACGGTTTTATGTTCTTGAACAGAGTTCATTGGACTGAATAATTTTTAGACATTCCAAAGGTGGAAGGGGGAAGTATTTAGTGAAAAAGATTTTCAGTTTAGCTTTAGCCAGCGTGTTTGTGGTAGGCACACTCAGCGCTTGCACACCCGCTCCAACGCAACCAGAAGTAACGCCGCCGCCAGCAGCTACTCAAGGTGCTGGTACCACTCCAACACCAACACCACCTACGCCTGAACCTCCAGCACCAGAAGCTGCTTTTGGTAGAGGTATCACGGTTGCAACTCAAAATGAAGCACCTTCAATCGCACCTGCTAGACATAATGCTATGGCCGGAGGCTATAAGAACTTGTTGACGCACAATGGTCTTTTTAGAGCGTGCTATTCAAACCTTGCTCAGGTTCCTGACTTGGTTGCCAGCTGGGAAGCTATAAGTGATACGGTGTTCGAGTTCACAATTTACGAAGGTATAAGATTCCATAACGGCGACATAATGACTGCTCATGACGTTGCTGCTTCTTTAGAGTATGTGAGAACTACTCCTGACGCTAGATCTGCTCACTTGAGCATGGATTCTTGGGAAGTTGTGGATGAGCATACTATAAGAATCGACACTGGTGAGCCAAATGCTATGCTTCTTGCTGACCTTGCTCACTCTGGTAACTTTATAATGCCAATGTCTTTGATTGAAGCAGGCCATGACTTTAACGCACAGCCTATCGGTAGTGGTCCGTTTGTTTTTGAAGAGTGGAGATTTGGTGATTCTTTAACATTTACTGCTTTTGAAGATTATTTCGACACTGCTAGATCTTCTCATATTGAGTATATAACTTGGAGAATTATACCTGAAGGATCTTCAAGAACAATAGCTCTTGAGACGGGTGAAGCTGATTTTGTTGTTGAGGTTGCTTTCTCTGATGTTCCAAGACTTGAAAGTGATCCTAATATAACTGTTTTTACGCGTCCGGGTACAGGTCACAACCAATTATTGCTTAATACGTCTCTGCCAATATTTGAAAACATTCATGTAAGACACGCAATCGACATGGCTATTGACAGAGAAGCCATTGTAATCGCAGGATTTAATGGGCTTGCTTTCCCAACATCAAATCAAGTTCCTAATGTATTTGATGGGGTATCAAATGATAATTTAAGAGATTTTGATCCTGAGGGCGCAAGAGCACTTCTTGCAGAACACGGTATTAACCCTGCTGAGATTACTTTTGACATTATCGCTGATAATGAGGATAGGCGTCGTATGGGTGAGGTAGTTCAAGCAAATCTTGCTGAGATTGGTATCGAGGTCACTCTCACTATGAATGACCTCGCGACTTCTCTTCAAAGAATGACAGATGGTGACTTTGAAGCTGCTTTTGCAGGCTTTACATCAGCTAGCTTGTTAGGTTTCATGAGAGCCGTTTTAACAACAGAACCTGCAAGAGAGAATAGAAGCCGCATTGATGTTCCAGAGATTAACGAGCTTGTTTTAGCTGCTGTAGGTATAATTGACACAGATGAAAGAAATGCTTTACTGTATCAAGCTTCTGCAATTGCTAATGAGCATACGGGCTTAATTCCGACTCATCAAGTTATGATTATCAGAGCCTTCAATGCAAATCTCATTGCACCTGAAATAAATGCAGTAGGAAATATGAACTTCAACACAGTGTTCTGGGCAGAATAATTTTTATTTACTTTCCAACCCTATTCTAGTAGAATGGGGTTGGAGTTTTTTACTTTTCCCAAGGAGGATAATAAATAATGAAAATGAAAATGATCTTAGGGGTGGCGTTAATAAGTGCGTTTACAATCGGCCTCTTAGGAGCTTGTACACCTACAGATACCCCAGCCCCACCAACCCCACCGACAGAAGCCGCACCTGCAACACCAGCTGCACCAGCACCAACACCAACAACACCTGTCGCGCCACCACCAGCTGAGGCTGAACTTGGCAGAGGTGTCATAATCGCTACAGCAAATGAAGCACCTTCAATCACAGTAGGTAGACATAATTCTTTGACTGCAGGGTTTAAAAACGTAACTACTCATAATGGTCTCTTTAGGCAAGACTATGCTACTCTCACGCCTGTACCTGACCTTGTCGAAAGCTGGGTAGCTGTAAGTGATAGCGTGTTTGAATTCACTATTTTTGAAGGCATTACGTTCCACAATGGCGATATTATGACAGCATATGACGTCGCCGCATCTCTTGAGTACATGCGTACAACACCTGATGCAAGAAGCGCTCAGTTGAGTATCGAGAGTTGGGAAGTATTAGATGAGCTGACTATAAGAATTGATACTGGTGAGCCTAATGCTATGCTTTTCATAGACTTAGCACACACCGGTAATTTTATAGTGCCAATGTCTTTGATTGAGTCTGGGCATGACTTCTCGACGCATCCTGTAGGCTCTGGTCCATTCGTTTTTGAAGAGTGGAGATTAGGAGACTCGTTACTTTTCACTGCGTTTGACAATTACTTTGACGCTCCAAGAGCTGCAAAGGTAGAGTATCTTTCTTGGAGAATCATTCCTGAAGGGGCTTCAAGAACAATCGCTTTAGAAGCGGGTGAAGTTGACTATATCGTTGAGGTTGCATTCTCTGACATACCAAGGCTTGATGCTGATCCAAATATTACGGTTCTTCAGCGTCCAGGCACAGGGCACTTTTCAATAATTCTTAATACAGAGGTTGCACCATTTGATAACATGAATGTAAGACGTGCAATCGATATGGCTATAAACAGAGATGCACTTGTAATAGCGGGCTTCGAGGGTCTTGCTTTACCTACGAATGTATCAGTTCCTGCTGTTTTTGAGGGCGCATCAACCGATAATACAAGAGCGTTTGACCCTGAAGCTGCCATGGCATTACTTGCTGAAGAAGGCTTTGCACCAGGCGACATAAGTTTTGAAATGATAGTAGACAATGAAGAAAGAAGACGCATGGCAGAGGTTGCTCAGTCAAACCTTGCAGATGTCGGAATTGAGACGCATATTACTATGAACGATATGACCGCATCTTTGCAAAGGCAAGCTGACGGTAATTTCGAAGCGGCTTTTGGTGGATTTACTGCAAGCAACTTGCTTGGCTTTATGAGAGCCATGCTCACAACTGAGCCTGAGCGTAGCAACAGAAGTAATATCGACCATCCTGATGTGAATGAACTTATTTTTACTGCTCTCACAACGATTGACTTAAGCGCACAACAAGCTCTGTTGCACGAAGCTTCTTCAATTGTTAATTACTATAGCTTCTTAGTACCTACACACCAAAATCTCATAATCAGAGCATTTAACTCAAACCTGGTATCGCCTGAAGTGAGTGCAACTGGTGCAATGAACTTAAACATGATTTTCTGGGCAGAATAATTTTTATTTTACTCCCCCCTATTCAGACTGAATAGGGGTTGGAGGTTTTTACTTTCCCCAAGGAGGATAATGAATAATGAGAAAGAAATCAATCTTAGGAGTAGTGCTAATAAGTGTCTTTGTAATAGGCATTCTTGGAGCTTGTACGCCTGCAGATACTCCAGCTACACCTGCACCACCAACGCAAACAACTCCAGCCGCACCAACCCCAACCCCAACTCCAGCTACACCCGTACCACCTCCTCCTCCAGCTGAGGCTGGGCTAGGCAGAGGTATCACAGTAGCAATAGCTATTGAGACCCCTTCCGTTGCACCTGCAAGGCATACATCACTCGTTGCAGGGTTTAAAAACGCACTTACGCACAATGGTCTCTTTAGATCACATTACACCGATCTTTCTCCTGTTCCTGAGCTTATCAGTGGCTGGACAGCGATAAGCGATACTGTATTTGAGTTTGAGCTTCACCAAGGTGTCCTTTTCCACAATGGGGAAGAGCTGACCGCATATGACGTAATCGCTTCGTTTTATTATGTAAGAAATTACGCTTACGCTAGAGCGAATCATTTAAGTATCGAAAGTTGGGAAGTGGTTGATCGCTACACTTTCAGACTCGACACTGGTACGCCAAATGCAATGATGTTTTTCGACCTAACAAGCCATGCAAATAGTATAATGCCTCGCTCTCTCATAGATGCGGGTCATGACTTTACAACCACTCCTATCGGCACAGGTCCTTTTGTCTTTGAAGATTGGCGCACGGGTGATACGCTTACGTTCAGAGCTTTTGAAGATTTTTACGACACTGATCGTGCAGCTCGTATAGAGTATGTCCAATGGAGAATTATCCCTGAAGGCTCTACGAGAACGATAGCTCTTGAGACTGGCGAAGTTGACTATCTTGTGGATGTTGCATTCCCTGATGTTCCGCGTCTTAGTGCTGACCCTAATATCACCGTTTTTCAGCGTCCTGGTAACATGATGCAATTTTTCTCTTTCAATAACGACAGACCACAGTTCCAAAATGTGTATGTAAGACGCGCAATTGACATGGCGTTTGACAGAGAAGCTATGGTAATAGCCAGCTTAGACGGCTTTGGTGAACCGGTGTACTCAACTATGCCTCCAATGTTTGCAGGTTCTTCTCAAGAAGGCACAAGAAGCTTTGACCCTGACGCTGCGAGGGCACTGCTTGCTGAGCAAGGCATCTCAGAAGGCGACCTTGAGTTTGAGATGTTAGTGTTCAATGAAGAGCAAAGACGCAGAGCGGAAGTTGCTCAGTCTAACCTCGCGGATATCGGAATAGCTACAACAATTTCTATGATAGACCAGGCCGCATGGCTAACCTTAACAACTGGCGACAATTTTGAAACAACTTTCGCCAACCAAACGCAGCCTAACCTTCTCGCACTCATGAGAGCAATCATGCATAGAGACAGTATCAATGGTCCAAACAGGGCTCGTTGGGATAATGAAGAACTTTCGGGTCTTATAGACCAAGCTTTATCAACAATAGACGAAGGAGCACGAAATGCAATCCTTCAAGAAGCGTCAAGAGTAGCCAACGAAGATGTTGGATTTATTGGCACTAACACAAATGTTGTTATAAGAGCGTTCAACGCAAATCTTGTAGCGCCTGAAATTGCTCCTAGTGGAGCTATGTTCCTTAACTTGGTTTATTGGGTTGAATAATTTTAATTAGGTGTGCCTGACAATTCACTTTGGATTGTCAGGCACACCTCTTTATTTTAGAAGGGGATGGTATTTATGAAAGTTAAAGCGGTTTTGAGTATGATGCTCGTATGTGTTTTAATGGTAAGCCTTTTGTCTGCATGCACACCAGATATAAGTCCTAATGTCACTACCGCTCCCGAACAAACTTCTCCAGGGCAAGCTCCGCCACCCGTCACCGCACCCAATGTCACTCCGCCGCAAGAGAGTTTAACAGAGCGCGGTCTCACAATGGCTATTCAAGCTGAAACGCCTACAGTAGCCCCCGCAAGGCATACAGCACTCATAGGCACTTTCAAAAATGACCTAACACATAACGGGCTTTTTAGAATCCATTATGATACGCTTGAGCCGATTCCTGACCTTGTGGCAAGTTGGCACTCTCTCAGCGATACACAGTTTGAGTTTACACTTCATGAGGGCATCATGTTCCATAATATGGAAGAGATGACCGCTTATGATGTTGTTGCGTCCATGTTTTATGTCCGGACTTATCCGTATGCGAGGACTTGGCATGGTAGTGTTGTGGATGCGTGGGTTGTAGACAGATATACTTTTGTATTAGACACAGGAGAGCCTAATGCATTGCTTTTATTCGAGCTTGCTCATCAAGCTAATTACATAATGCCACAGTCTTTGATAGAGGCAGGTCACGATTTTGCGCTTGATCCTGTAGGGTCTGGCTCATTTGTCTTTTACGATTGGAGTCTTGGTGATTCTTTAACTTTTACGCGTTTTGACCATTACTTTGACGCGGACAGGACTGCCAATATCGAATATGTGCAATGGAGAATCATACCAGAGGGCGCATCAAGAACAATTGCACTTGAAACGGGTGAAGTTGACTATATCGTTGAAGTTGCGTTTCCTGATATCCCGCGTCTTCGTGACAATTCTAATATTACTGTTTTTGAACGTCCGGGACTCACTTACATCTACCTGCTTTTAAATAACGAAGTACCACAGTTTGAAAATATATATGTAAGACACGCCATTGACATGGCTATTGATAAAAATGCTGTAGTCGCGGCGGCTGTAGACGGATTTGGTATGCCTATTTGGCAAAGTACACCTCCCGCTTTCGCAGGTTCATCAACTGTAGGTACAAGAAATTTTGACCCTGACGCTGCAAAGGCTCTACTTGCACGAGCAGGTGTTGACCCAGCTGAACTTACATTTGACATGTTGGTCTATTCTGAGGAACATAGGCGCAGAGCGGAAGTTGTCCAGTCAAATCTTGCTGACCTGGGCATCACAACCACAATTACCATGATAGACTTCGCAGCGTGGCTAAGTACGGCGGGTACTACAGACGCAGCGTTTGGCGCATTCACTGCAAACAATCTGTTGACATTTATGCGAAGCACTATGCATGTTGACTCCATCCCAGCCCCTAACAGAAGCCGTATAACTAATATGGAACTCTCAGGACTAATAGAGCAAGCCATTGCTACAGTCGATTCAGGGGCAAGAGTTGCAGTCCTTGAAGAAGCAACAAGAGTATCCAATGAGCATTCGGGCTTTATCCCTCTGCATATGAATATGCTTATTAGAGCTTTTGACGCTGACCTTGTGGCACCTGAAATAGCCGCTGGTGGAGCTATGCACTTGAATATGGTTTATTGGGCTAGATAAAGGTTTATAGTGGACCCCGCCCAAAGAGAAAGGGGCTGCCTTGCTAAGAAAAGTTAGCAAGACAGCCCCCAAGCTTTTATAGTAACACTACCTAAACTCATAATGCTTGCGAACCGCCTTCGCAACCTTCCAAACACAAGACAACCCCTTAGGAAACTCCACATAATCTCCAGCTCCAAACGACACACTGCCACCGCCATAGGTCACAGTAACCTCACCCTCTGTGAGCCAGCAAATCTCTTCACTATCATAGTACCAATCGAACTCGGAAATGTCGCAACTCCATGTTGGATTATTCTTTAGTTTGTTGATATCTGCTTGAGTGGCTTTTCTTACAGTTATGTTCATGAAGTCATCTCCTCTACCTATCCCAATAAATCATATTAACATAAAATATCCCCATAGCATTAATCTCAGGCACTCGAAGCTGCGAATTAAACGCATGAACAACCATAGATTGATGCGTTGGTACATTTACAAAGTACTCATTAGCGAGAATAGAGACCTGCTCAAATATCGCATTCCTTGCATCTGTATCAATCGTCGCGATACCCTCTCTTATCAGCTCATTTATCTCTGGATGGTTTACATTGCTCCTATTTGACGTTCCTTCAGGTCCTCCATATACCACACCACGCAGGGTCGATATCAAAAACGATGCACCCCACTGACCAAAACCCGCTTCATAATCATCTCCATTAAACCTTGCAAGGCTTGACGCATGATCCATCATTGTTATTGTCGTAGGAATACCGATATCTGCAAGCTGTGCCTGAACTACTTCACCCATGCGTCTACGTTCTTCCGTGCTTGCAATCATCTCAAAGCCCAAAGACTCAGGGGCGATATTGTGTTCTTCAAGTAAAGCGATAGCCCCCACAGGGTCAAAAGGCATAGTCCCCTCATACGAAGTTCCTGCAAATACCATCGGAAGCTGAGCGCGTGTAGGAACAGCAAGCCCATTAAATGCCGCCATAGTAAGTGCTTCTTGGTCGATTGCCATATTAATCGCTTTTCTCGCATACAGGTTCTCAAATTGAGGTCTGTTATGGTTTAAGAGCATCATGTTAAAAGTCGTCCCTGGAGTCATGAACACTATTATATCATGGCTTCCCTCAAGCCTCTCCACATCACCAAACGCCACTTCCATCACATAATCAACCTCACCCGTCTCAAGCGCGATTGTTCTTGAACTCGGCTCCGGTATAATTCGCCAAATAACCTCATCAATTTGAGGTGCACGCGCTGGATTCCAATAATGCTCAAATGCTCTAAAGTGCAAAGAGTCACCAAGCCTCCACTCCTCAAACACAAAAGGTCCAGCTCCAATAGGCTGTATCGTAAAATCATGACCTGACTCTATAAGCGACTTAGGCAGAACCGCATTACCATGAGCAATTAAATCAAAAAATAGCACCGCGTTTGGTGTTCCTGTATAGAGTGTGAAGGTATACCTATCAATCACCTCAATCTCCAAGGCACTAGCATGTGAATTCCTCGCATACGGATATTGCCTCAAATAATGAAATGACGCCTCCACATCATAAGCACTCATCTCATCGCCATTATGGAACAATATTCCTTCATGCAGCCTAAGCTCAAAAAGCACATCGCTCACAGCACGCCACTCAGCTATTATATCAGGTACAGGCTCTAATGTATCAAACTGAGATCTAAACGGCGAATTGTGTGTCATCAAGTTTTTCAGTGTACCGATAAATGTATTGTGTCTAGCAGGTGCGACTGATGTTGTTTCAAGCGCTGTGGCTATTACAAGGCGACTCCAATCTGTTTCATCTCTTACCTCTGCCTCTTCTCCTATATTACTCGGCGCAAACTCATCAATTGCCTCTACTGCAGTAACTTCCGTAGCAGTCCCGCTATTATATATAATATCAACAGACTCTTGCTGTTCGCCCAAATGTCCACAAGAACCAAGCCCTCCTATCAACATTGCACCAACAGCTACCACTGTTAAAATCTGCTTTTTCATCTATATTACTCCTTGCAAAACTAAGTATTATCTAACCAAAGTTATTCTACACCATATTTGCCTTTGTGACAAGAGATTTGCAGCTGTTTAAGCTTATATAGTCAAATAATACCAAAACTTTTTTCGACACTGCAAATCCGCTATTTTTCTCCAAAAAACCCCATGTAAGCTTTTTAAATCGAGCATTTACGACCGGTTTTGTATCAAATTGACTACATTATCGTTACAGTTTTATTACAAAACATCTTTACCCCTTTCCTTCTATAAATTTATCAAGTAATATGGTGATAACATAGAGCGACAATATACGACGCTCGTTTTATTTTGGAGGTTATATTGGTCGATATTGCCCGAAATTTGGAGATTGTTCAATCGAAAATACGTGCTGCTTGTGAGAGGTCTGGACGGGACTCTGATGAAGTTACGCTTGTTGCGGTGAGTAAAACACAAAGCCCCGAGAGTATAACTGCCCTCGCAGAGCTAGGTATCACAAATTTTGGTGAAAATCGTGTACAAGAGCTTCTTGAGAAAAAGCCTAAAGTTCCACGCGACATAATTTGGCATATGATTGGTCATTTGCAAACCAACAAAGTCAAGAGCGTTATGAGCGAGGTCTCTTTCATCCACTCTGTAGACACCATAAGACTTGCCAAAGAAATTGACAAATATGCAAAAAGTTATGAAAAAATTATGGAAATTTTGGTTGAAATAAATATTGCCGGGGAAGAAAGCAAACATGGACTAGAACCTGGCGAGCTTAATAACTTTTTAACAGAGATTGCTGTTTTTCCTAACATTATGGTGAAAGGTCTCATGTGTTTAGCACCTTATGTAGAAAACCCCGAAGAAAATAGGCTTTATTTCAGAAAAATGCGACAAATGTTTGTTGACAACAGAGGCTTGTCCGCAAATAATATAGATATGCAGTATTTATCAATGGGCATGACAAACGACTATGAAGTCGCAATAGAAGAAGGTGCTAATATAGTTCGTGTTGGCACGGGAATCTTTGGTGCAAGAAATTGATAATCTTATATAAAATTTAATAAACAAGGAGGCAGACATGGGAATGGGTTTAAAAAAAGTAACAAACTTTCTTCTTGGTGTAGATGATGAAGACTTTGAAGATGAGTATGAAGACAATTATGAAGATGAGGATGTTATTGTGGATCAACGCAAGCAGAACATAGAAAACATCTCTAGGCGCAAGAGCTACTCAACACTCACATCAAACCAAAATACAACTAGAGGTAGCGCACGAAGCAACGTTCGTGAAGTTAGCCCTATCCGCAGCATAAGCCCAAGTGTTAATGTTGATGAACGTAGTGCTTCAGCTCAAATTGATATTAGCTATCCTAGTGATATAGATAGTGCTAGAGAAGTTATTGACAATATTAAGTGTGGGGTGTATTCTATAGTCAACTTAGAAGCTGTTGACAGTCCCTTAGCCCAACGTATCGCCGACTTTTTAAGCGGTGCTGTTGACGCTTTAGATGGTAATATCAGAAGGCTTTCGCATGATATGTTCGTTATCACGCCTCCAGGCGTTGAGATAACGGGAGAAATTGATTCAAGCATTAATTCTGCAGCGAAATCTTCAAGCGGCAAAGGTCTATCTTGGCTCAGCTCTTCGTTGAAATAATTTAGTTAGAGGAGCAATGCAAAATGGATGCCCTTTTTGTTCGCGAGTTAATATATTTTGTAGTGTTTTGGTTTTCTCAGGTACTCGCAATGGCAATTTTTATACGAATTATATGCTCTTGGCTGCCATTTAGACCTCCTGAAATATTGTTCTCGATAACCGAGCCTATTTTAGGACCTATTAGGCGAATGTTTAACAGTTCTCCACTTGGTGGTTCTATGTTTGATCTGTCGCCTATTATCGCTATATTTTTGATTCGCATTGTCTCGAATCTTATTTTAGGTGCATTATAGTGGCTATAGATAGAAATCGATTGATGAAAAAGTTTGGACAGCCTGATACAAAGCTTTTGTTTTCAAAAGTCTTGGATCGGGCTTTGCTTTGTGAAAAAAGAGGTGTTCGGACTTTCAGCGACTTTCTTGACCCTTTGAGTGCAAGGAGTTTTGCTGAGGTGCTTAAGCTTGACGCATCATGTAATATTATGAGCTACGGTGGGGCTTTCGGCTGTGAGCGGCTTATGATTGGTTTTTTTAATGAGTATGATACTATGGCTGAATCGGATTTTCCTATACGCGCGCTAGAAATTGTGCATAATGATGATAAGCTGACACATAGAGATTTTCTAGGCTCTATACTGGGTACGGGAATAAACCGTGACAAATTGGGGGATATATTTACTTTCACCGACAAGGCTATAGCTTTTTTGGACTCTAATATCTCTGATTTTGTTTTGGGTTCTCTTGCTTCGGTAGGTTCAACATCAATCAGTTGCAGCGTTTTGGATAATGATTTTTTGATTGCCCCTTTTGCTGATACACATTCTAAGAATATCGTGGTCTCTTCATTGCGTCTAGACGCTATTGTCTCTGGAGTATTTAACCTATCTCGTGGCAAAGCCGCAAAGCTTATAGAAAGCGAAAAGGCGCTTGTAAACTGGCAAGCAACAAAATCCGCATCAAAGCTTGTCTCCGAGGGCGATAATATAACATTGCGAGGCACAGGACGCGCAAAAATAGAAACTATAAACGGCATAACAAGTAAGGATAATATCTCGATAACTGTCACTATTTTGGGAGTATAACCAGTCGGCTATATGAGAGCGGAGGTAGACATATGAAAGTACTCATAGTAATTGACATGCAAAAAGACTTTATAAGCGGCTCGCTCGGCACTAAAGAAGCCAAGACAATTGTCAAAAATGTTGTTACGCGAATTGAATCGTCCAATAGTGAGCTGATCCTTTTCACACAAGATACACATGGGGATGATTATTTGTCCACCCCTGAGGGGCAGAAGCTTCCAGTACCTCACTGCATTGAAGGCAGCGCGGGATGGCAGATAGAGCCAACGATAATAGACGCTTGGCGCAATAATAAAAACACCATAATATCAAATGTACTATCTGAAAACACTTTCAAAAAGCCAATTTTTGGCAGTGTTGATTTAGTTGAATTTTTAAAAGCACGAGAGAGCGACATTGACGAAATCGAACTTTTGGGCGTGTGTACTGATATTTGTGTAGTTTCTAACGCCCTTATGATTAAAAGCACCTTGCCTAATGTGAAAATTAGTGTAAATGCCGCATGCTGTGCAGGGGTTACACCTGAGAGTCATGAAGCTGCGCTTCTTGTGATGAAGATGTGTCAGGTGGATGCGGTTTAGAGGGAGTTTTTGGGTGCTGCCTTTGTTCCTTTGTCAACTGTAAATAGCCCCTAAATCGGTGTAACACGCAGTCCGCTCGACCTATGGAAGACTGTATGAATCTGCTAATGTTATTGTAACAAATGTCAATGTAGGGCGGGGCTTGCTCCCGCCTCAGAGTGAAGACAAACCCACTTGTATGGCAAGGAAGGGTTCGGGAAACCTTTGGTTTCCTGAATAAAATCCGCAAGCTGGGCTTTAGTAACCGAAAGATATTGGACGCCCATAGGGCGGTTTTCGCCGTAGGCGAAAATTGTGAGCTTAAGCTGAGGGAAATTTTTCGCACACTAAGTACCTCGAAAAAATGGCATTGCCATTTTTTCGAACAGAGTGAAGACAAAGTCTTCACTCTGAGGCGGGAGCAAGCCCCCGCCCTACGGAGATTTTTTTATAGTTTATCTTTTGGCTATTCTGGTTTTAGCTGTTCTTCATCATTTAATGTATCTGATTTACTTATTTCGTAAATGAATAGCCCTGTTAATACCACTGATACAATAGTTATAATAACAACGGGCAAACGAGATAGTCCCGCAAAATAAGCACCCCAGCCCCAAATCCCAACTACCATCACATACGTAAGGTTGAATGTAATGCGAATAACAATTGGAGCCCAAATTGTTCTGAATTTCACATAAACCAACCCAAGAATAAACCCTAAAAAGAATACATATGTGCTCTGCAGCATATTAAGTTGCCACACTCCATACAAAAGTGCTTGAATTATATTAGCAACATAGAATTTATTTGTTATATTCATCAATCGTTTTAAAACGATTCCTCTATATATTGTTTCCTCCAAAAAAGGAGCTATAATAACCACACTCAGCACTTGTAAAATATTGTCTGGAGCAACGCTAACTTCTAACCACTCCACATACTCTGGAAAAAAAACATATACACCTGTGAGAGAAATCATACCTCCAATAGAGGAGCTTAATGCAACTCCAGCTAAAGCGCACATAACCATGCCATAAATTGAAATTTGAGAAATTTTCCAAAATCCGTCATTCTTCCAGATTTTGCGCTGCAACAGCCATATTATGAAAAAAGTTATGAGGCTACTTATTAAAATTATTAAAGGCGATTCGAGGCTTGAGAAAATCGCATCAAATTCTTCATATGTCAGCAGTTCTCTACCCATGAATCTAATTGCAAAAAAGTACGACAAAAGCGTGATAGCTAACCATGTTGCCATTGTAGCCGCCAGCACGCCTATTTCAAGAGCAGGATAGCTAATCACCCTCCAAACGACAGCCATCTTTGGCAAAACAACATGGCGAATATAAAAAAACATATCCCCTACTCCTTCCGAAGCACCACATACTGAGCCGCCTGCCGCCGTCTAGAGTCAGCCATATCCGCATAATGCTTCCTGGTAGTATTTATATCCTTATGTCCAAGTACATCCGCTACAAGATAAATATCCCCAGTTTCAGAATACAAGTTTGTCCCATAAGTCGAACGCAACTTATGCGGTGATATGTTTTTTAAAGGTGTCACTGTCCGTGAGTATTTCTTCACCAAATTTTGTACAGAGCGCACTGTTATCCGTGTGTTTCTAAGCGAGAGAAACAGCGCATTCTCATGTCCCGCTGTTGCTACAATCTTCTCGCGCTCTACCAAGTATCCAAAAATAGCCTCGCGCACTTCATCCCCAAAATACACGACAGATTCATCGCCGCCTTTTCTAAGTATCCGCACGCCATTTATGTCAAAGTTCAAATCTGTAATATCAATGCCCACACACTCTGAGACTCTTATCCCCGTACCCAAGAGCAACGTCACAATCGCTAAGTCGCGCTCTTTAGTCAGCTCATGAAAAGCCTGCTGACGCCCCGCAAGGGATGCCCCCGCCTCCACTTCATCAAGTAGCTTCGCTACCTCATCAACTTCCAGCCTTGTTATATTCTTGCTATGTATTTTTGGCGGTGCTATCAGCTCGGTCGGGTTTGCTGCAATTCTTTCACTTTTAAACAGGTACGAAAACAGCCCTCGTACAGCAGAGAGCTTTCTCGATTTACCCCGCTCTTTGTTTGAATGCTCTACGGTTGATTTTCCAAGCTCCCCTACCCTGCTGCGCTCATAATAACTAAGATGCGCCATATAACGCTCAAGATGCGATATCCATACTTTGTTCAAATCAGACAACCTAAACTCCACTGGCAAAATCCCCGCAAAATCATCCTCATGCTCACACAAATAACTAAAAAATATGTCCAAATCATAAGCATAACCACAGCGTGTAGCAGATGAAGTATTGTCCGATATGCTCACAAAAAAGTCCTTGCAAAACGATGGCAGCTTCACAAGTTGTTCTTTTAGCTTCTTCGCATTTTGTACATTTTGCTCTTCGTGATAGTTTCTTGGTTTTTTACTCATCTTTAATTGAGATTCTCCTAAGTTTGTGGTATACTACCTAAGTATAACATTTTTTTCAAAAAGAGGGAAGACCTTGGACAATAATTTGAAATTCACCCACTTACATGTTCATACGGAATATAGTCTGCTTGACGGCTCAGCCAAGATAAAAACTCTTGCTAAAAGAGCGCGTGAGCTTGGCATGAGCCATTTGGCGATCACTGACCACGGCTCAATGTACGGTGTTATTGACTTTTACAAAGCTTGTAAAGCCGAGGGCATAAAGCCAATCATCGGCTGTGAGGTCTATGTTTCAAACGGCAGCCGTTTTGAAAGAAACTCAGCTAAGAACAGCCAGTACAGCCATCTTGTCCTTTTGGCGAAAGATAATGAGGGTTATCGCAATCTGCTCAAACTTGTCTCTTTGGGCTTTATCGAGGGCTTTTATTACAAGCCAAGAGTCGATCATGAGATTTTAGAAAAGTATTCGAGCGGACTCATTGCACTTAGCGCATGCTTGGGAGGCGAGATCCCGTCTGCGCTTATGCGCTCAACTTATGAGAATGCTAAGAAGATTGCGCTGTTTTATAAAGAATTATTCGGCAAGGATAATTTTTATCTTGAGATGCAAAATCATGGATTCACTGAGCAAACGCAAGTTAATCCACAGTTAATAAAAATGAGCGAAGAAACAAAAATCCCGCTTGTCGTGACAAACGACAGCCACTACATCTATAGAGAAGATGCAAAGGCGCACGAAATACTTCTTTGCGTTCAGACACAAAAAACTATAGAAGATGATGACCGAATGAAGTTTGAGGGCGAAGAGTTTTATCTCAAGAGTCCAGAGGAAATGTATGAGCTGTTCAAAGGGCATGAGGACGCGCTTATAAACACATACGATATTGGTGAGCGTTGTAATGTTGAGTTTGAATTTGGCAAGTATAAATTGCCTAAATTCATCTTGCCAGAAGATGAGCCTGACGGACCTGCATATCTTAGGAAGTTGTGTGAACACGGTCTTTCCATGCGCTATGGCGAATTTACCGACAAACAAAAGGCTCGCTTGGACTATGAACTTGATGTAATCATATCAATGGGCTTTTGCGACTACTTTTTAATAACTTGGGATTTTATCCGTTTTGCGAGAGAGTCTAAGATTATGGTAGGTCCTGGGCGTGGTTCGGGTGCAGGAAGTATTGTCGCTTATTGCTTGCAGATAACCAATATCGACCCGCTGAAATATGACTTGATTTTCGAGCGCTTCTTAAACCCTGAGCGTATCTCCATGCCTGACTTTGACATTGACTTCTGCTATGAAAGGCGGCAAGAGGTCATCGATTATGTGATAGAAAAATACGGCGCAGACCATGTGGCGCAGATTATAACTTTTGGAACGCTGGGTGCAAAGGCTGCTATTCGTGACGTTGGTCGCGCTTTAGCTATGAGTTATGCGGATGTTGACCGTGTCGCTAAGATGATCCCTTTTGAGCTTGGAATCACCCTAGAGCGTGCGCTGAAAATCAACTCTGAGCTGCGTACTGCCTATGAAACCGAAGAAGACACTAAAGAGTTAATTGATATGTCCATGCAGTTAGAGGGCTTGCCGCGCCACGCATCTACCCACGCAGCAGGTGTTGTTGTCTCGGACAAACCAATTATGGAGCATGTCCCGCTAAATAATAATGGCGGTGTTATAACCACTCAGTTCCCGATGCTTGTTTTGGAAGAACTTGGGCTTTTGAAGATGGACTTTTTGGGGCTTACAACCCTTACTATTATCAAACATGCGCTTGAACAGATCAATATAAGCTATGGTGTAGATATTGACATAGACAACCTTCCGCTTGATGATAAGGCAGTATTTGAGCTTATCTCTCAAGCAAAAACAGAGGGGCTTTTCCAGCTAGAGTCCACGGGTATGAAAAACTTTATGCGTGAACTCAAGCCTGAAAGCTTGGATGATATTATCGCGGGGATATCTTTGTACCGACCCGGTCCTATGGACTTTATTCCAAAGTATGTCGCGGGAAAGCACAGTAAAGGTGAGATTCAGTACCTTCACCCAAAACTTAAGCCTATTTTGGAGTCAACTTATGGCTGTATCGTTTACCAAGAACAAGTTATGCAGATAGTGCGCGATTTAGGCGGTTATAGCCTAAGCCGCTCTGACCTTTTACGCCGCGTTATCAGTAAGAAAAAAGCGGACGCAATGGAAGAAGAGCGTAAAAACTTTATTTATGGAATTGACGACATCCCCGGCTGCATCAAAAACGGCGTACCTAAACAAATAGGGGAACAGATTTTTGCACAGATGGCGGACTTTGCCAACTACGCATTTAACAAAAGTCACGCAGCCGCATATGCGATGATAGGTTATCAAACCGCTTGGCTCAAAGTTCATTATCCAGTGCAATTTATGGCGGCACTACTGAGCGCATCCATGGGTAATGCCGCTAAAGTCTCAGAATATATAGATGAATGCAAGAAGATGGGCATAGACATGCTTTCTCCTGACATCAATAAGGGTTATTCGACTTTTAGTGTTGATGGTGACAGTATCCGCTTCGGATTATCTGCTATAAAGAATGTCGGGCGAGCTGCCATTGACGCTATTGTTGCAGAGCGCGAGAAGGGCGGTTTGTATCGTTCGCTTAACGAGTTTGTCTCGAGGCTTTCTCATGGCGATTTGAGCAAACGCGCACTTGAAGGGCTGATTCGTGTTGGAGCATTTGATTCTTTAGGAAGAAAGCGTGCCCAGTACATTGACTCGTATCAACAGATTCTATCAGGAGCAACGCAAAGCCGTAAGAATAATATCGAGGGGCAGATGGACTTATTCGAGCTACCTGGGACTGGTGACACTATCGCACATACTGATAGTTTAGCTGACATCCCAGAATACAGCATGGCAGAAATTTTGGCTATGGAAAAAGAATTCATCGGCATATACATATCGGGTAATCCTTTGGGCGAGTACATGGAGTTCTTGGACAAGCATGTCACAGAAACGAGCAAAGCCTTTAATGAAACTGACCCCGAAGCTGGGGAAACAGAAATAGTCGAAAAAAGTAGTCTACACGATGGCAAAAATGTCGTAATCGGTGGTATAATAAGCGGTAAGTCTGTAATTTATACTAAAAATAATAAGCCAATGGCATTTTTAACACTTGAGGATACTTTTGGTCCTATTGAGGTTATAGTGTTCCCAAACATTTATGAGAAGCTGATGCACCGCCTTTTGACTGATATGGTTATTGTGGTTTCTGGTAGAGTGACCATGCGTGAGGGTGAAAATGCCAAACTTATCGCTAATGAAATTAAGTTTTACAGCGACATAAAAGATAGTGTTCAAGCGGTATGGTTAAAGATTAAAACAGGGCAAGAGGCTGATGAGACTTCTATCATAAACATACTAACCGCTCATGCGGGAGATGTTCCTGTTAATATTCATTATGAGTACTCGAAAAAGACTATCAAGCTAAAATCCGATTATTGGGTCTATCCGAGTGATGAGCTTGTCAGGCGTTTAAGTAACTTATTAGGCGATGATGCCATCGCACTTAAGTAGCGCAAAATTAGGACATAGCGTCCTTTGATAAAAAATATAATTAAAATATAATCTGGAGGTTTAAAAACATGTTTCGAAAGACAAAAATAGTGGCTACAATGGGACCTGCTTGCAACAACAAAGAAACGATTAAACAGCTTATTGAGTGCGGAATGGACGCGGCGCGTCTTAACTTCTCTCATGGTGATTATGATTCGCACGAGACCATGATTAAAAACATAAAAGACGCACGTAAAAGAACAGATACTCCCATACCAATCATCCTAGACACTATGGGTCCTGAAATTAGGTTAAGAACGTTCAAAGATGGCTCTGTAGTACTTAATAACGGCTCTACATTTACTCTTACCACATCAGATGTCGTAGGTGATGATAGCCGTGTGTCTATAAGCTATTCTGATCTTCCTGAAGATGTATCTGAAGGCAGCATTATACTTATCGACGACGGACTAATAGAGTTAAAAGTTGATAAAGTAAAAGATAAGGATATCATTTGCACTGTTATAAACGGCGGTGTTGTGAAAAATAATAAAAGCGTAAACGTACCGGGCGCTAACCTAAGACTACCTTCGCTTACTGAAAAAGATATCGACGATATACTTTTCGGTATCAAGATGGGCATTGACTACATCGCGGCGTCTTTCATAAGGTGCAGCGATGATGTTGTGAAGATTCAGCAAGTGCTTGATAAAAACGGCGGCTCGCATATCAAGATTATCGCAAAGATTGAGAACCGTGAGGGCATTGACAATCTTGACTCCATTTTAGACATAGCCCACGGCATAATGGTGGCTAGAGGTGATTTGGGCGTTGAGATTAAGCCTGAAGAAGTGCCGATTGTCCAAAAGGACATGATCCAAAGAGCCAACAAAAAAGCAAAGTTAGTCATAACAGCCACGCACATGTTAGAGTCAATGATAAATAATCCACGCCCAACACGTGCAGAAGCCAATGACGTAGCCAATGCAATTTTCGACGGCACGGACGCGGTAATGCTCTCAGGAGAGACCGCAAGCGGCAAGCACCCTGTAGAAGCGGTGTCTATGATGGCGAGAATAGCAACTATGACAGAGGCTTTTATGGAGCAGTCAGCAGACACTCATGTGAGAGATCTGAGCAAGTTCAAAACGAGTATAACGGACGCTTTTGGCTACGCTGCGTGTGCTATTGTAGCCGATTTAAAAGCGACACTTATAGTAAATGTTACATTTTCAGGTTTTACCGCAAGGACTCTTGCAAAATTTAGACCAACTTGCCCTATCCTTGCTATTACTACATCGCGCACAGTTTATAGACAAATGAACCTAATACGCGGCTGTGTACCAGTCTTTTGTAACAAAGATGATGAACTCCGCGCTGATGCGTTTGAGTACTCGCTTAATTATGCAGAAGAGTCAGGGCTCACTAAGACAGGCGATATGGTCGTAATTGTTGCGGGACTCCCTGTCGGAGTATCGGGAACAGCAAATACAATAAGGATTGGCACCGTGGGCAAAGTATTACTTAAAGGTGAACTGGTCTCAGGCTCTGCTAAAATCATAAGCGCCCCAGCATGTGTCGTAGATAAGATATCAGACGCGACAAAGACCTTCCAAGAAGGCGACATACTAGTTTGCCGTAACACAAACCCTGAGCTTCTACCGTTCATACGTAAAGCCAGCGCAATAGTAATAGGTGCAAACGAACCACAAAACTATGAACATGCTAAAAATACAGCAGAGGCTCTGGATATACCGCTCTTGATATGCGAAGAGAACGTTTGTGAGAAGCTTACTTCGGGTATAACTATTATGATTGATGGGCAAAAGGGTATTATTTATAATGGGATCTCGTAGGTGGGGTCAGAACGTTCAAGGCTTTGTCTTAGAAAGATGCTTTCGTAGGGATGAACTGTGTTCGTCTGCAAACACCCGCTTCTTAGCAGGAAGGATATCATGTTTAAAATTGACGCGACTAATTTAAGATGGTTAGAAGGCATGAATCCAGAAAATGACTTGTGCCTTCATGGGAATGTCGTTGTAATAATTGGTGATGAAAGGCTTGAGGAAAATAGTGCTACAGTAAGTGCTGCCGCGCTATATTTGCTACGAACCCTCACCAAAGACCATTCCCGCGACCGTGAAAACCCCTTAATTCCATGTTGCGGATTTTCAATGTATGCCGATGAGTATATGGCTAATGTAGATATCATCGGGTGTCCAAATGGAATTGTTTGGTCTGTTGTACATGTTTCAGACGGCGTAAAAATAACAACTGAAAACAGTACAGAAATAACCATTGAGATTGGCGACTATAGAAATATTGTATATTCGTTTGCTGATAAAATTGAGGATTATTATCTTCAAAGCTCGCCCAAAGTGTTGCCTAATGATGAGTATGACCGAGATGGTTATATAGCCTTTTGGAATGAATGGCATAGGCGTCGGGGTATGCGTTGAAAATTCCTCTCGTTTAACGTAGGGATGGATCTCCTCATCCATCCGCATTATTGCTAAATGTGAAAGTGTTCGCAATCGGCACTACTTCGGCTGGGTCAAGCCCTATCGGAATATATTCTGTATAGTTGTAGGGACGACCGCCCTCGGTCGTCCGAGATTACCTCTTACTCAGAACTATGCACAGAACGCGGACGGTCGAGGGCGACCGTCCCTACAGCTAGTCGGGCTTATTTACTTACTCTTCCCCAAAGTAGGAGCAAACATTGCCGCTTATAATTCATGGCATGTTATGACTTTAGGTAAACAAGGAATAGAAAGTGAGTATACGAATTTTTTGCTCATTTGTATTAGAACAGTCGGCGCACTTATTGTTATATCTGTTCTCATCCCTCCATTGTTTTTATAACTCACCCAGAAAGGATAACCATGCAAAAATTCCATTCAGGCTTCATCTCAATAATAGGTCGACCGAATGTCGGCAAGTCTACTCTACTCAACCGCTTTACTGGAGAGAAAGTAGCCATAGTCTCGGACAAGCCGCAGACTACGAGGAATCGTATCCGCTCCATTGTAAACGGGGAGGATTATCAGATCATTTTTATAGACACTCCAGGCATCCATACGCCTAAGAGCAAACTTGGCGAGTTTATGGTAAAGTCGGCGGAGTCTGCGCTTAATGAGGTCGATTGCATCCTCTTTTTAATCGAGCCTGACAAAAAGTGCGGTCCTGGCGATAAAAGCATAATCGAGAGACTGCAAAAGGTCAAGACTCCCGTTTTCTTAGTCATAAACAAAATCGACAAGGTCAAAAAAGAAGACTTGCTAGAAGTTATCGACACTTATAGAAAGCTCTATGACTTTGCGGAAATTATTCCAATAAGTGCCGCGAGCGGCGATAATGCCGACACTCTCTTATCAGCTATTAGAAAAACTCTGCCGGAAGGTCCTCAGTTTTTCCCGAAAGATATGATGACCGACCAGCCAGAGCGTCATATTTGTGCTGAGATTATCAGGGAGAAGCTTTTGCATGTCATGGAGGACGAAATACCGCACGGCATCGCTGTTGAGATACTCTCTCTAAAGGCACGCACCGATAAAGACATGGTCGATATAGAAGCCACCATCTTCTGCGAAAAAGAAAGCCACAAAGGCATGGTCATAGGCAAAGGCGGCAAGGTGTTAAAAACCGTCGGCACAAACGCGAGACGTGATATTGAGCGACTTCTAGGCTCAAGTATCAATCTCAAACTATGGGTAAAAGTCAAAAAAGATTGGCGCGAGAGCGACTTTCTTTTGAAAAATTTTGGTTATTCGGGTAAAAATTAACCAGTATTAAATGCTCAGTATCTCCTCAAAATATATTCAAATAATTTTTGGAGGTACATAACACAATGGAGAATGATTTTTGGAATGATTTTTCTAAATCGGGTAGCATCCATAGCTATCTTTCATATAAAAAGTCTCAAACCGCAAAGGATTTGAAGACATCCACGGAATAGA
>Ga0123355_10000245_pt1 | contig 69826 bp, 69 predicted proteins | sample TergutEmb28metaG_3_FD_89872 | JGI IMG/M metagenome (GOLD analysis project Ga0123355, IMG submission 89872) | Embiratermes neotenicus P1 segment gut microbial communities from Petit-Saut dam, French Guiana - Emb289 P1 | ecosystem: Host-associated > Arthropoda: Insects > Digestive system > Gut ...
CTTGGTCAGCCACTTTCGCCCAGTGCGCCGGACTATATTCAAGAGGCTTTGCACATAATAGACCAATCGAACATGAAAGAGGAGGAGCTGGAAATGATTACAAAAATGGATTACTATCAGTCAGTTTTTGACGGGCAACTGGCTCATGCACAGGATGTTGGGCTGGAAGAGGGCAGACAGGAAGGTAGACAGGAGGGCAGACAAGAAGGTATAATTGAAATAATCCGCAACCTGTTAAAAGCCAACACCCCCCTTGACTTCATAATAAAAGCCAGTGGCTACACCGCAGAGGAAATAGAAGCACTGCGATATAATTAAATTGTAGCATAAAAGGGGCAGCCACACTAGTCAGAAAAATGACTAGTGTGGCTGCCCCTTTTGGCTTACACCAGCGTACACCCAGTATTCCAACGGAAACCATACGCACCCATATTCACATCTACAATAAGCAACCGTGCCAATGTGAACAACGGCAGCAAAATGGACGAATTTTTGTTTATCATATAACCTGGCACGAGTACCCCGTCAATTTTCAACTCTATCTCTGCCGATACTACCAGCTTTTTTGCCAGCATAAAGTCCAGGATTTCCTGGGCTTTTTCTTCGTTTGCGCCAATACTTGCGGCCATGTGTCCTAGCGTGAATTGTGACGGGTATATATCTTGCTGCATTAGCCACAATAGTGCCTTAACAGTTGCGGGGCAGCTTAATGCTGCGAAAAGAGTGGCAAATTCTTCTGCGTTTGGTAGCACCTCACGCCAGCCATTTTCTGGTTCGGGCATAATTGTAAAAAATGGGATGGGGAAGGTATCGAAATACACCCGTGCGCCGTCGGTTATGCTGTGGCCTAGCATACTGGACGGGGGCTCATTCATTTGCTGGGTATAGTGTTGCAGCCTTATTTCGGTGGCTTCCTTCCAGGTGGTTGGCGTGCTATCCGGCGTACCCACTACAAACATATTATAAGCCGCGTAGCAGATACTAAAAAACGCGTCACCCATTTCGCGGGTGTTGCTTAGGCCGCTGCCGCCATGGTGTACTTCCGCAATAGTTGCTAGGTGCTTTTGTACATCTGCCGTGTTGGTTTGGGTCGTGGGGTTTTTCTCCTGGCCAAACAGGTAGTCTATGCTTACGCCAAAGAAGTTGGCTATAGCAGGTATCAACGTCACATCTGGTGTGCCACCGTTTTCCCATTTGCTAACGGCTTGGACGCTAACGCCTACGGCTGTGGCTAGAGCCTCTTGTGTTACAGGTGCGGTTACATTTGTGTTCTTGCGTAATTCCGCAATGCGGTTGCCGATTGATGATAATTCCATGAAAATCCTCCTTTGATATGGCCATGCCTGTATTATGCCAGATAAATGCGCTTGAAGTAATGGACAGACTTTTGAAATTATCAATCAATGGTTGATAGGTAGCTCATACTAACTCCAGTCTACCGACCAAAAAACTCATCCAAAATAGCCTGCTGGCTATCTCTGTAAGCATCCACCGCCTGAATGGGCGTCATTTCCCCTGTACGAAAATACTCGGCAAAATTAAAAAGCACATTACTAAAATCAGGCACCATCACGCTAACGCAAAAGGAGGTGTTGCGTGTGGCATATAGTACACGCTGTATATCATCCTGGGACAGTGCAGAGTCTCGCGTCCAGCCGCTGGCGGCCTCTAGCATTAACTCAGCTTCGCCATGGGGCCAAGCCCAAAACTCTTCAAAAACCATCAATATTTCTGCCGGGTCCCAGGCCAAACCTTGGGGAAACACAAAACCAATGTCCCCAATTCCCATAGCTACATTTCCGCTGGTGTTAGATGGGCCCGCCGGGAAATGTATTACAGCAGAGGTGAAGTCTGCGCCCTCGTTCATAAACGGCACATTTGCCAAGAAAAATGGTGTATTTCCATCTCGGAAGGAAAATGGCCCAGTTTCGTATAGTAATCCTTCTGAGAAAATTTGTCTCGCAAACTCCAAAGCCTCCAGGCTGTTTGGGTGATGCATATTCCATGTTAACTCGTCGGTTAGGATGCTGCCGTCATTTGCCGCAATTAGGTTGTATAATAAAAACGGCGACATGAAGGCTATGCCATATCTGTTAGGCGCGCTTCCGGCTCCAAGCCGCATAATTTCAAGGAAATTATCCCAATTCCATTGGCCACTGTGTAGTAGATTTATAGGATTTGGTGCACCAATTTCGGCTATAAGGTCTAAGTTGACACCCATTAACATACTAAACGGAGGTGGCGCTACTTGGCCAAAACTCCAACGCTTACCGAAAAGTTCGCTTTTTGTATCGGCGAAAATTTGCGCACCCAAAACATCGGAATTAGGCAGGTTAATGCTGTCGAGAGGAATTAACATATCGTTTATGATTAAGTCCAGGGTGTAAAATCCTATCTTGTATGCAACATCTGCAATAGGCGCACCTGCGGCTATTGATGTTTCAAAAATACCTATCCTATTCATAACCAGGGTTGTGGGAGGAAAATTTACCTCTTCCATTTCAAAGTTAAAGGAATGCATAACCCGCTGGGCATTATCCCATTGCAACCTATCTGCGCGGTAGTTTTGACTTGTGGCGGGGTCGGGTTCTTCGCCATGACCAGGGAAAGGTGGCATACTGACATCGACCAGGTTTATCACACGTATTATGCGGCCATCCAAATCTACGGGCTGGTGCAAAATGCCGTATGTTGGAATGTAGCGGGCAGGGGCGTAATCGGCGGCAGATGTGGCTGGTTCGCCATTATCGCCTTCATCTTGTGGTAAAGATGGCGGGGGCGGCGGGAGTTCGTCGTTATGATTTGTCGTGTCATTGTTGCTTTCATTTGTATTGTTACTGCCGCATGCTGTAAAAAGCACAGCCGCCAAAATTAGGGATACGAGCATTAAGTTTGTTTTCATAAAAATCGTCCTCTCTTATTTATGCGACCTATTTCACCAGCGCAACGCCATGACTCCATCTCATACCAGCTGCGCCCGTATACATATCAATCAATAAGAACCGCAGAAATGTGAATAACGGCAGCAGTGCTGATGAATTTATATGCACATTATAGGTCAAAAGGGGTTCGCCATCGAGAAGTGTCACGGAATCTGTCGGATAGATAAGTTTTTTTGCAATCAAATATTCGATTATACGCTGTGTTTCTTCTTCGCTTGCGCCAATGTTTTTCGCCATGTGTTTTGGTGTAAATTGGTCCAGCCATGGATATCGCTGCATTATCCATTGCAATGCTTTTATTGTGGTAGGGCAGCTTAGCTCTGCAAAAAGTGCTGCAAGCTCCTCTGGGCATGGCATAAACTCGCGTAGGCCGCCTTCTGGCTCGGGCATAATTGTAAAAAAAGGTATTGGATAAGGGTCGAAATACACGCGCACGCCGTCGAGTATACTAATCCCCATCATGCTATCCGGTTCTCGTCCGTTTTCATCTAACACGAATTGTTTTCGATATCGTTCAACCTTGTCTTTCATTGGACGAGACAAATCGCTTCCTGTGCCAATTATAAACGTTTGGAAGGCGGCATAGCATATGTCAAAAAATGCGGCTCCCATTTCACGAGTATTTTTTAGCATGGAACTGCCGGCTTCATCGCGATATTCTTGCGCAATGTTTGCCAGGAGTTCTTGAATATTTGCCATATTAGTTTTGGTGCTGGGCTCTTGCTCCCTGCCAAACAGGTAGTCTATGCTTACGCCAAAATAATCGGCTATGGCGGGCAGTAGTGACGCGTCGGGCGAACCGCCGTTTTCCCATTTGCTAACGGCTTGGACGCTAACACCCACGGCTATGGCCAAGGATTCTTGGGTAATAGGTGTGGGAATTTTTGTACTCTTACGTAGCTGTGCAATGCGGTTGCCTATCGATGCCATTTCCATTGGAATACCTCCTCGTGTATTGTGGCTATTACTCCGCGCGTGAACAGTAAGAAACAAAGCGCGTAATTTTCCGCGCAGATGCGCAGCCGCAATAACCGCGGCGTACTAGAAGTACGCAAGGTTCTTGTGGCAAAGCAGGTGCGTGAAAAATTATGTGCGACTTTCTTGCTGTTTCCGTGCGGAGTAATAAGTTGCTGTAGTTGTATTATGCCACAAATGTAACTTTATAGAAATGGATACGATATTGATGCTATCAACCTGGGGTTGATACTAATAAAATATCCAAATAATTCGTGATTATAGCCGAAAAATATTGACACAACGCACTCTGGGATGTAGCATGAATGTAACACAATTTTAAGGAGAACATCACATGAAAATAATTGACATGGTATGCTGTGGCGGACGCAGTGGATTTTTTTATGACGATCAGATGGCAATCAAAACAAACGCCGTAAAAGACGGCAATGCATATCGCGGCTATCCAGTGACTCCTGGCTTTCAGGCCGTGCGCCAGGCAGGTGAGGCTATTTCAATCATGCTGATACTTGAAGATGGCCAAATTGCCCATGGCGATTGTGCCGCAGTACAGTATTCCGGCGCGGCGGGGCGCGATCCACTATTTTTAGCGGACGATTTTATCTCCATTATAGAAGAAGTAATTCGCCCGGTTTTGGTTGGGCGGGAAATTACAAGTTTTCGCGCGATGGCAAAGGAGCTGGACGCGCTAACACACCAGGGCAAGTTGCTGCACACAGCAATCCGCTACGGTGTAACCCAAGCCGTGCTGGACGCAGTGGCAAAGGGCCAACACAAGCTAATGGCGCAAATCGTGGCATATGAATACGAGACTCAAATTTCCAATACTCCCATCCCTATTTTCAGCCAGTCCGGCGACGAGCCGCAACTTAACGCAGACAAGATGATATTGAAAAAAGCCGACGTACTGCCTCACGCCCTTTTCAATAATGTGGACAAGCTAGGTTTCCAGGGCTTTAAGTTGCTGGAATATGTAAAATGGCTGCGTAACCGTATTTTCGACCTGCGCTGGAGTGAAACGTATGAGCCGATAATTCACCTGGATGTATATGGCACAATTGGCGTGGTGTTCGACCACAGCTACGACAAGATTGCCGACTTTATGCAGCAACTGGAATATGCCGCCAAGCCGCTAAAGGTACGAGTAGAAGGCCCAGTGGATATGGGCGACAGGGAAACTCAGGTGCTAGTAATGATGCGCCTACGGCAAATATTGGAGATGCGCGGCATAGGCGTGGAGCTTGTAGCCGACGAGTGGTGCAATACATTGGAAGACATCATATACTTTACAGAAAACAAGGCCGGCCATATGGTGCAGATAAAAACACCAGACCTGGGTGGGATAAATAATTCCATTAAAGCTGTGCTGTATTGCCAGAAAAACGGCATGGACGCCTACCTTGGCGGTACATGTAACGAGACGGAGCGCAGTGCCCAGGTGTGTACCCATGTTGGCATGGCGGTTTCCCCTGTACAGATATTGGCCAAACCAGGTATGGGCATGGATGAAGGGTATATGATTGTGTTTAATGAAATGCGACGGATATTGGCGTTGAAGGATAGGATATAGGAGGTGACAGATGTATAAAACTATGGAAGAGATACGTGAGGAGTATGACGGGCAGTGGGTTTATATGATTAACTGCCAAGAAAACGAACGCGGTTCGGTTGTAGGTGGCGTAGTTTTGATACACAGTGGAAATAGACAAGATTTCTTTAGTGCACTGCATGATGCCGACACCGGAGAAACGTTCACTTTTTTTGGTTACCTTGGTAATGTACCAGACAGAATTGGGCTTATACAATGAAAACACATAGTCTTGACATGCACAATCTTTTGATACCCTAAATTATCTAGGCTATGATGTGAGTAGCGGCAATATAGAGCAAATAGCTACAGCAAGCGGTGTCGAACACGTGCGAGAAACCACTGTTGATAAAATCCGACTGGGCGGGTGCGAGCTTACAGATGTAAAAGTTTACGCTCACACCTTCCCGGCGGAAGGCTTTTCCACCGGCGTAATTGGCCTAAACGTACTCTCCCAATTCGACATTAACCTGCTGTTTAGCCAAAAACTGATCGAAATGAGAAAATTCAACTGATGTCATTTTGCCGTCAGTTAGATTCACGACAAAGGAGATACAACATGAACCCGATAGATAATTTCTACACAAACTACGACGAAGAAGGTCGCTTAATCAGTCGACACGGTAGTGTAGAGTTTCTAACCACTATGCGCTATATAGAAAAATACTTACACCCAGGCGCGAAAGTGCTGGAAGTTGGCGCAGGCACAGGCCGCTACAGCCGCGCTATAGCTGATATGGGCTACGAAGTTGAGGCCATAGAACTCGTCCCACACAACATAGACATTTTTCGCAATCTTATAACCCCACAGCAAAAAATCAACGTTACCCAAGGTAATGCCCTTGACTTATCCGCCTTCGCAGACAGCACTTTCGACATAACACTGGTGCTTGGTCCAATGTATCACTTGTACACCACATCCGACAAACGCCAAGCCATCAGCGAAGCACTACGCGTAACAAAACCCAGCGGTATAATATTTGTGGCGTACTGCATTAGCGATTGCTGGCTATATGAAGACGTCTTCGGCAACGGCTATATAGACATACACGAACAAATAGCCAAAGGCCTGGTAAACCCCGAAACCTTCGGCACAACCAGCAAGCCAGAAGACCTCTTCGAGCTAGTGCGCAAAGAAGACATAGACCAACTAATGTCCAATTTCAACGTAACCCGTCTACACTATGTAGCCACCGACATGATAAGCCGCATAATACGAGAAGGCCTGGCCAACATGACCGACGAAACATTTGACATGTACCTAAAATACCATTACGCTATATGTGAACGGCCAGACATGGTGGGCGTAACCCACCACAGCCTGGATGTGTTCCGAAAATAATCAAACCCCAAAACGCGTGTATACGCGTTTTAATAATAAAGTTTTTAGTCAAGTTTTTTCAAAAAACTTGCGGGGTTCGGGGCAGCGCCCCGAGGTTTTAACTAAAAGGAGGAAACAAAAAATGCTGTACAGAGATTTTGGCAAGACAGGCAAGAAAATTTCCGCGTTGGGCTTCGGCTGTATGCGCCTACCGGAAATTAAGGTAAGGGAATTTACCGAGGAAGAAAAAAAAGCGAGGGAAGGCCTTTCTTGGTACGAGTCGCAAAAAGACGAGACGTTTATTGTGGACGAGGAAAAATCTATCCCTATGCTGAAAGCTGCTTATGACGCGGGCGTTAACTACTTCGATACGGCTATGTTCTATAGCCACTTCAAAAACCAGGCAACTCTTGGTAAAGCGGTAAAGTTAATGGACCGGGAGAAAGTAATGGTTTCTACCAAAATTCCGGTAGGTGAGGTCAAAAAAACGGAAGACTTCCGCCGTATGTTGGAAGAGCAGTTGCGCCTGTTGGACATGGACTACATCGACTTTTACCACTTCCATGGTATAAGCAAAAGCGCGTACGACGACATTATTGCACGGCTAGGCCTTCGCAAAGAGGTGGAGAAAGCCATAGACGAAGGGCTGATAAAGCATATGTCGTTCTCATGGCATGGCGCGACAGAGGATATCCCATACGTAGCGGACAAGTTCGAAATTTTCGCAAGCTGCTTATTGCAGTACAATTTACTAGACCGCAGTAACGAAAAGAACATCGAATATCTGGCCGAAAAAGGCATTGGCGTAGTTGTAATGGGCCCGGTTGCAGGTGGCCGCCTGTCAATCCCTAACGCCGAACTGGCGAAAAAACTGCTAGGCGAAAACATATCTACACCAGAGCTTGCACTGCGCTTTATCCTGGGCAACAAAAACGTTTCCTGCGCGTTGTCAGGTATGGGCACAATGCAAATGCTGGAAGAGAACCTAAAAACAGCCGACCTTGGCGTGGACGTAACAAGCGCGGACTTCCAAAAAGCAGGGCTGATGATGGAGGAGCTAAAAAAATTCTCCGACTTGTACTGCACCGGCTGCAACTATTGTATGCCATGCCCGAAAGAGATAAATATCCCACATTTATTTAACGCGTACACCCACCATAACGTGTATGGGCTAACAGGCCAAGCGAAAGATATGTGGAACAACAAACGCGGCGCGGATGTTACCGAATGCGTAAATTGCGGCGTATGTAATGAAAAATGCCCGCAAAGCATTAAAGTAATGGAGAAATTGCAAGAAGTTGCGGATGTAATGAACAAGCTGTAAATATAGCAGAAAAGTCCAACCGGCAATAAACTGCCAGTTGGACTTTCTTCTAAGGAGCAATCATATGATCGATAATTTCTTGGACAAAATAAAAGCCATGTCAACCGAGGCAAAAATAACGCTAGCGATTATCATTACCAGTATATTTTTATACGGCGTATATAACCTTGGCATACTATTCGGCAGACTTTTAGCAAACATATTCTACGGATAATTAGTCAATTATCGTATTAGTAAACGCATTTATCAAAAACGGCCTATCTTCATCGCCCTCTATAAAAATGCGATAAAACGGCACAGCCTGGTACGGACCTGGCTGGTCCGATACATATTCTTGAAAAAAAACTAAATCCATATGGGTGATAATCATGGGTCGCTCTGGTGTTATGTGGCGCATACGCTGCACAAAGGCCAGTAGCGCCTCGTCTGGCGAAGAAATCATGCTGGGCGAACCAGTATGGCCCAATATTTCACCAAACTCCATTTCTATTGCCACAATGCCTATATCCTCCACAAAAAACTCTACGAAATTGGAATGAACCAACATACCGTGGTAATTCTGACGGTAAGTTAAGCGTAAGCCCTCAATTATACCGCTCGCACCAACGTGAATTACACTGTCCAGCACAAAATCCGGGAAATGAGCGTGCACAAACACATCAGTTAAAGCACGCGCAGTGTCGAGGGAAAGATTACTGTGCACAGCGGCCAGCAAAACCTCGTCGCCGTATTTTGCAAAACCGGCCGGCTTATCAAATGATACAAAACCATGGAAAATTTCCATTATACTATCGCTATAAAAACATTCGAAAATATGGCTGCCCAAATGTTGGGTATGTGTCACCCCGGCTGGATTTTCAAAAAATATTTCCACCAGCGCATACGTATCATAGTAAAAACCCGTCACATTTATAGGCCGCATGGGCGGAAATCGTTCGGTTGGTATACGATAAATACTTATATTGTTCCTATTTAGCACAGTACGTATCAGTCGCTCCTGCTCGTTAGTAATAGAGTAGCGGCTATTTTCCCACACCAAAAGCGCGCCCAACACAACATTAAGCAACAGGAAAAAAACAAGCAGAAAATTCTTAGCGCGTTCCCATTCCATTTGCTACCTCCTATGGTGTGTGTTCGAGACATTGCAATGTCAAATGCTGGGCTGTGCTTAGGTTGCTACGTATCGGAAAACCAGCCCGTACAGCTTCGGCAGGTAGCGCCAGCCATACGTTGGTGGATGAATCTACGGAAAAATTGTATGCTATTTTTCGGTAGCGCACTACACGGCCTTGGTCTACTACTACCTCTATTGGGTGGCGTAGCGGGTCGGTGCAACCGTCATCTGTGTACCAGCTATCTACCAATATAAGCGGAAAATTGCCTACAACGTAGTCGAACCAGAACACATTCTCGCGGCCGCGGCGTTCATATCTAGCAAGGAAAAACTCGTTACGCATATTCGGGTCGGCAATTACAAATGAATGGGCGGCCGAAAAATCTGCAACAAAACTGGTGGGCGCACGACCAATAGTGCGGAAAGATGTGTATTCAATCACATCCAACGGCAGATATCGTACCACGGTGTTAACGTTGCCAAAGGTGTACACACCACCAGATAAGCCTTGGTTAATCGTAGCCGGGTTATTAAAGAAATGCTCGACCCGCCCGCCGATAAAGGATAAATGCAAAAGCCCTGCCGAGTTTTGGTAGGGGTTGGTAACAATTATTGGGTGGTACACAAAGCTAATGTCAAAACGGGGATAAAAACCACCCGTTGCCGTATTAAACACAAAACGACGATGGTCGGGTTCGGGAATATCCAGTTCCTGCAAAACAGCCGGCATTAAGTTAGGCATTACAAACTCCCAACTGTATTTATCGCACACAAAAGTAACCGAAAAATCATCAATTTCTGGCCTGATTATAACCTTCCTAAAATTTTGTAAACCTACAGCGGTCAAAAACGTACCAGCTCGCGGCCCAAAAAACTGCCCATAAATTGTGGCATCCATAGGGAACGCGTAATCAAATATAATAACTGGATAGCTATCAATATAAGAAAAGCCTATCTCGGTTTGGGAACTAAACCGCCCCATATGCATAATCGCATTTAGAGTTTCGAGGCCGGCCTCCCAAAATCTTGCTGTTTCTACCCCGCTATAGCTAATGTTAAAAAAACCATTGCCTGTGCCCGTTATAATTCTAAAAGGGCGCACAAATTCCGCCACTTCATCCGGAGGTGGCGCAGCCATGAACCTGGCCTGCATATACGGGAAAAAGCTGCGGTTGGGGATATGCACCAACCAAAGCTGCACAGCAAGGAAAATAGAAAGTGCCGCCATCGCCAAAATAGCGGCTGTTTTTATAGTTGATAACATTGCCGCCTCCCCAGTGAGTCTATATTTCGTACCTGTTGAATCTAAGAGTCATTGTAGTACCTTCGCCAAACTGGCTAGTTATATGCACCCGCCCGCCGTGCTCCTCCATTATTTCCTTTACAATGGAAAGGCCAAGCCCCGTGCCGCCCATGGCACGTGCCCGAGCTTTATCTACTCGGTAAAAACGCTCGAATATGCGGGGCAAACTTTCGGCAGGTATGCCCATACCCTGGTCGATAATAGAAATGCGATAATATTTATCGGTTGTTTCCATAGCTACCTTTATTACGGTGTTCTCTGGGCTGTACTTGATGGCGTTGGATAAAATATTGGTTATAACCTGGTTAATACGCGCCGCGTTTGCCTCTACAAAGCATGGCGTTTCGTAGGTTTCCACTTCAATTGTCTGGCTTTTTGCGCCAGCCAATACCTCACTTTGGCGTACGGCAACCCGTAACAGCGCAACCAAATCCACCACATCCATTTCTATGGCAGATTGCTTGCTGTCTATCCGCGATAACTCTAGCAAGTCCGACACAAGAAGTGTCATGCGCTGAGCCTCATCTTCAATAACCTTTAGGAAATCCTTTGCCATAACAGGGTCGTCAACCATCATTCCTTCGCCCAATGTTTCGGCATATGTTCTTATGGAAGTAAGGGGCGTACGCAGCTCGTGAGACACATTGGCAACGAATTCCTTGCGCATATTGTCAAGTTTCATTTGCCGCGAAACGTCTTGTAGTACAATAATATAGCCGCTAATTTTGTCCGACTGGCTACGATACGATGTTACACAGGCCAAAATAAAGTAATCCTTGTCCTGGAAAGTTACTTCCCTAATCTCTTCCGGGTCTAGGCTATACACTTCCTGTGGGTCTAGCCCTAAGAAGTGTAGGGTATCTTCCAGGTTGAAATTTTTCAGATCCACCGCTGGCAGCAGTTCGAAACTTGCGTTGTTTGCATGAGCCAGGCTGCCTGTGGCCTCATACGCCAGCACCCCATGGGATGTGTTCTGCAAAATGGCTTCCTGTTTATTGCGTTCGCTGGTAATGCTTTGTAAGGAACTGCTTAGTTCCTGCTCCATGTGGTTGAAGTTTACAATTAGCTGGCCAATTTCGTCGGTACTTTTTGTAGATATCTTGCTGGCCACGCCTGCGGCAATAGCCTTTGCATGGCGTGTAAGGTTTACAATGGGCGCAGTAATTGTATTAGCCAAAAATATCCACAAAACAAGGGTTAGCACAAGGGAACTAAGCACCGTAATCACAAGGGTTAGGGCTATGCTAGATAGCCCCTCGTTCATGAACTGTGTACTTATTCGGGTAAAAACTATAAAAGTCTCGCCGTCTGCCTCGCGAGTAACGGGCATGGCAAAACTTAACCATTGCTGGGTTATACCGTCCAAATCCGGCCCTGGACGCCCTACGGAAAAGCCTACTTCTCCAATTTGCGCGGCGGCTGTTGCAGCATCGTTAAACCACATACCAACAAAGGCCTCAGGTGCTATTGGCACCCCGGCCTCGGTCATAATAATGCCCTGTATGTCGTACTGCCCCTGGCCAAAAAAACGCCACGCAACGGCATCGTTAAAAAACGCACGTTCGTACTGTTGTACAATTTGTGCGTTTATAGTAATCGCGCTACCATGCAATTGGTCGCGGGTACGCTCAATTTCCATGCCACGTATACTAAGCAGCATTACCGTGCCGCTTACAATCATTACAATAAGAATAACCGCCGCATAAATGGCAATTAACTTAACTCTGATGCTATTTATCATTCTTCAATATATCCGTCGCCAAACTCTTGAGTAAAGTGGTAACCCACGCCACGCTTAGTTAAAATATATACAGGCGTGTCCGGTATGGCTTCAAGTTTTGTACGTAAGCGGCGTATGGTAACGTCTACGGTGCGTACATCGCCAAAATACTCGTAGCCCCATACTTTTTCCAGCAATGCCTCGCGAGTAAATACCTGGTTATTTTGGGTCGCAAGAAACTTTACAAGTTCAAACTCGCGACGGGTAAGGTCGATAGTTTCTTCACCGCGCTTAACTTCATACAAATCCAGATCCATAACCAACTCGCCAAAGGCCATGCGGTTGCAACCAGGTGCTGTAATCTGCGGCATATTTACACGGCGCAGGTTGGCCATAACCCTTGCAAGCATCTCGCGTATACCAAAGGGCTTGGAAATATAGTCGTCTGCACCCAACTCAAAACTTAACACTTTGTCGGATTCTTCGGCCTTGGCTGTTAGCATGATTATTGGCACTTGAGAAACCTGGCGCAGGCGTTTACATACCTCAAGCCCATCCAAACCTGGCATCATAATATCCAAAAGAACCAGGTCGGGATTTTCTGTCATGGCAAGGCCCAGACCTGTTTCGCCGTCGTTGGCGCAAATGGTTTCGTACCCTTCCTTACGTAGGTTGTAGTTTAATATGTCTACAATCCTTGTCTCGTCATCTACAATTAGTATTTTTGCTGGCATATGCAGCCTCCTTTGTTCGTTGGACTTCTTGGCATAACTTCATTTGCGGTGACAATTCGACGGGCTTTAACGGCGAATTGTTGCCGCTAATTCAGAGTTATGCAAGACGTCCATTATCGCCTTTCAATTACGGCAGGGCGTGTGCCTTCTTCCACTATTTCTGGTATGGGCTCGAGGGTTATAACGGCCTCAAGTGTTTCGGTAGAAATAATCATGTCGTTTATCCGTGTTATTCGCTGGGCAATCCGCTGTTCGCCCGGGACGCCTTCCTGTATTATTTCCCTGGTGGAAATAGCCAGGTATGGCGAATACCTTACCTCCACCGGTATTTCAACCCGCTGATATATCACTGTTTCGTCCACCGTTTGCACGGAAAGCAGCGGGCGCAGGGTGCGCACGGTTAATATTTCACCAACATTCAGTTGCTGGGCTAATGTTCTATTGTTAAGGTTGGCAATATCGGCGGCTGTTGTGCCGTATAACCTAGCAATAACAGTTAGATTTTCGCCTTCTAGCACTACGTGGCGGTGATATGCGGTCACTCGCCTATCCAGGTGATGCATGGCGTCCTGCCAATGCCAGATGCGGTCGTCGTCGGCGTTGATATTGTAGGGTCTTGCATCCCAGTGGACTGTGAATACGGCCTCTATAGTGTCATCTGTACGCCAGCCATTTTTTATAGTATTTTCGATATTTGTAACACAGTCTTCGCTCCGCACAATAACCTCAAATTGATTATTGACATAAATTGCCCTTGCTACAACCTGCACGTTCATTTCTCTACCAAGCAGGCTAATCATGCTGCCTCTGTCCCGGTTAATGTTACGGTTTGCGACACGCCTGGCAGGTGAAACAGTTACTCGTTGTGATACAACAACATCGGTCATATACGTGGCCTCTAAGTGGCTTATCACATCGTTATGGAAACTTTCGCTTGTTGTTTCACGGTGTAAGATAATGTAGCCCACGTGTAAGTTGTCCAAATATACGGCCAGTGCATTATAACTGAAAAAGCGTAAACCCAGCATAATAACCAGCCCGCCCATGATAATAAAGGCCAGCCCCTTGTTTAAAAACGATTTTAGCCGTGGCGGCATACTGCGACGGCGCACAGGTCGGCGTCTGGCCTCTTTGCGTCTGTTGTTTTGCGTTTGCCGCAGCGGTGGCAGCGGCGGACGGTTACGCTCGGTCGGTGGCGGTGGACGCCGTTCACCCTGGCGATTTGCAGCTCGACTGTTGTCCCGCTTATCTGTATCTCGTTCGCCAAACCTGGGCAATGCTTTGCGCTTATTGGGGCTTGGTGGCGGCGTAGTCTTGCGTTGTGGCAATGTGTTTGGCAGTTTTAAGCCGGGAAGCGGCTGGGTACGCTTGCCCGTTGTACTATTGCGATTACTCACATTGCCACCTCCTTTTTTATGTATGTAATAGACTTCTCCGGAAAGAAGTCTAATGTATCTTTGAGGATGTGCCCCCGTTTTTACAAGGTGCGAGTAGGAAGGAACTGTACATTACTGTATTGTTCGCCCAACTTCATACACGCCGTATGTCCTTGCTCTGCATTTTCAAAAACGCCGAAAACCGTCGAACCTGTCCCGGTCATTTCCGCGCCCATTGCACCTTCATTGCGCAACGCGCCAATCAATTCCAGCACAAGCGGATGCCTTGAACCCGTAATATCCGTAAAAAAATTGTAGAAATTTTTTGCAATCTTGGTCGCGTCGCCCGTCTCATAAATTGCGGCAAAATTTTTCAACTGGTCGCTATTTCCAACCAGTTGGATTTTTACCATGCTAAAAATTTCTGCCGTCGAAACATGAATATTCGGGCACGCAAGCACAATACTGTAGTTTTGTGTGCAGTGCAGTGGTTGCAATTTTTCGCCAATACCTGTAGCTATTGCCGCAGAAACGCCGCTGTTTGCCAATACACAAAATGGCACATCGGCACCAAGTTTAGTGCCCATTTCCGCTAGCTTGTCCACTGTTACACCGAGACCGAATAGCTCATTCAGCCCCAGTAAAGTTGCGGCGGCATCGCTGCTTCCGCCACCTAGACCCGCACCCATTGGTACGCGCTTTGTCAGTTCAATGCGCACTGGGTGGGATAGCTTATATTCGCGTAAAAAAAATTTTGCAGCTTTCATCACAAGATTGCTATCGTCCACAGGCAATGTTAAGTCGTTACAAACAAGCTCTACGCCGCTTCCAGCCTGGGTTATCGTTAAACTGTCATGCAACTCAATACGCTGCATTACCGACTCAATTTCATGATACCCATAATCCCTTTTGCCCACCACATCCAAAAAAAGGTTAATCTTGGCAAAAGCGTCTACTTCCACAAAACCCCCAGGCGCATTTGTGGGGAAACGCACAGTCTGGGGGTTTTGACATTTATTATCGTTGCTCGAATTAACGCTTGCTGAACTGAGGCGCACGTCTTGCACCCTTCAAGCCGTATTTTTTACGCTCTTTCATGCGTGGGTCACGGGTTAGAAAACCTGCGCGCTTTAGCGGCTGCCTAAAATCGCTGTCCGCAATAAGCAAAGCACGGGAAATACCATGCCTAATTGCACCTGCTTGGCCAGTGTAACCGCCGCCAAACACATTTACTTTGATATCGAACTTGGCCAATGTGCCAGTAAGTTCCAACGGTTGGCGCACGATAAGTTTTAGGGTTTCAAGCCCAAAATAATCGTCGATACCGCGTTTGTTAATTGTAATATTGCCTTTGCCTGGCAACAGATAAACACGCGCTACGGCGCTTTTTCTTCTACCTGTTCCGTAATATGAAACTGATGCCATTTGCCAGCACCTCCTATTCTAAATTAAGCACAAGTGCTTCTGGTTGTTGTGCCTGGTGCTTATGTTCCGGCCCTGCATATACATGCAGTTTGGTAAACATTTGGCGGCCCAAGTTGTTTTTTGGTAACATACCTTTAATAGCGTGAGTTACGATGTATGCAGGCTTTTTCTTTTGCATTTCGCGCATAACTGTCTCTTTTCTGCCGCCAAAGTATTGAGAATGGCGTACATAAATTTTTTGATCCAGTTTACGGCCTGTAACCTTAATTTTGTCGGCGTTTACGATAATTACATAATCGCCAGCATCTACGTTGGGGGCGAAGATAGGTTTGTGCTTGCCCCGTAAGATTCGTGCCACTTCAGATGAAAGACGCCCTAGGTTAAGGTCTGTAGCATCTACTACATACCATTTGCGCTGTACATCTGCGGGTTTTGTAATGTGGGTGGTGCGCATGAAGTAAAACCTCCAGATAGTTGAAAAATAATTTTTCTGTATATTTTTACGAAAAAAATGTTTGCGAACCTCAATCGGGGTAGAGACTCTACATAACCTTAGAATATTTCTAAGAAAATGTCAAGACAAAATTTCAAAAATGGTTTATAATAAGTTGAATATGTTTGCATATTCAACAAAGTAGAGGCAGAGCACCTACTTATATCGAAAGGATGAAATGACAATGAGCAAAAAGAAAATTGCAGTACTTACAGGTGGCGGAGACGCCCCTGGTCTAAACGCCGTAATCCACACACTGGTACGTGCTTGCCATAACATGATGGATTGCGAGCTTATCGGTTACAAATTTGGCTATCGCGGCCTGTACAACAACGACTTTGTGCCTCTAACACGCCAGTCCACATCAGGGATTTTGCACAAGGGCGGCTCTATTTTGTATAACTCAAATAAGGACAACCTATTTGACTATGCAGTTGAAGAAAATGGCGTAACAGTTAAAAAAGACGTATCAGATGTAGCTATTGAGAACATGAAAAGAGAAGGCGTTCACGCCCTTGTGGTACTTGGCGGCGACGGAACATTAACCAGTGCTAGGGACTTTGGCCGTAAAGGCGTAAATGTTGTTGGCGTACCCAAAACCATCGACAACGACCTTACATCTACCGAGACTACTTACGGATTTGATACGGCTGTAAATATCGTAACTGAGAATTTGGGTCGCTTGCACACCACGGCAGAAAGCCATCACAGAGTAATTGTAGTTGAAGTTATGGGTCGTAGTGCAGGCTGGATTTGCCTACACGCTGGTATCGCTGGAAGTGCCGATGTAATTTTAATACCAGAAATTCCGTACTCTATGGAAGGTGTAGCCGCAAAAGTGCGTGAGCGCGCTGCCAATGGCAAGCCATTCACAATTATTGCCGTATGCGAAGGCGCAATGGAGCGCGGTGGCGACGCCATTGTTGGCAAAGTTGTTGCAGACAGCGCGGACTCTATCCGTTTTGGCGGTGTAGCGGCGTATATCGCCAATAGGCTGGAAGCCATGGTAGAAAACGAAGTACGCCATTGTGTACTAGGTCACATCCAGCGCGGCGGAGATACTTCCCCTGCAGACAGGATACTTTCTGCACGTTACGGCGTAAAAGCCGCAGAACTTGTGCGTGACGGCAACTTTGGCAACATGGTTGCACTGCAAAACGGCGAAATGACTTGTGTGCCGTTTAATGTAGTTCTTGGCGACGGTGCAATGGGCGAAACCAGTAAAGGCGGCGCGAAAACAGTTGACCCTAGTGGCGAGCTTGTGCGCGTAGCAAAAGCAATGGGTATTTCTTTTGCCGATGCATAAAAAATATGTACCTTGGTTAGTTCTTGTTGGGGTTTTGGCGGTCTTGCTTGTGCTTGACCTTTGGCTAAAGAGCTGGGCCGCTGCAAACCTTGCAGGAGAAGAAGGGCGCGTGATTATTCCAGGTGTGCTAGGGCTATACTACACACGAAACACTGGCGCGGCTTTTAGTATGTTTGCCAATTTTGACTGGGCACGATGGTTTTTGACTGGGGTAAAAATTGCGATAACCATTGGCTTGTTTTTGTATTACAGCCGCCTACCGCTTGAGAATCGATTTTGGTGGTTGCGCGTTCCAATAATTCTGATTATTGCAGGCGGCATTGGCAACCTTTACGATCGCTTGGTGCTCGGCTATGTACGTGATATGTTTGAATTTTTGTTTATGAATTTCGCAATTTTCAACTTGGCAGATGTTTTTGTAGTAGTCGGGTGCTTTACAGGTGCATTCGTTATCCTGTTTGTATGCAAAGATGCTCCTTTTTTAAGCAATACAAAATAATGTGTCTCAGTAAATGAGGAATGAATATGATAATCTACGGCAACGATTTTTCGGACAAGGATGTAGAGTTTTCGCGGAAAAATGGATTAGGGTTGGAGGTATTAAGATACGCCAGCCCTATTTTTGCAGATAATTTTGCAAAAAACCGCGAAGCTGTTTCGAAAACCTTGGAAGGCGTAAAGGGCGCGGCCATGCACGGCGCGTATAACGACACATATTATACATCTGTAGACCCGCTTATTTGCGAGGTAGCGCGCAAACGGTTTCTTCAATCCATGGAAATTGCGCAAGCCCACGGGATAGGCGGTGTTGTTTTCCATTCGGCATACAGAAAATTTTTGAACGGTGGCAGTGCCGCTTCAATTGAAAAATATGTTAAAACCGCAGTGGAATTTTGGCGAGAGATTCCTATTCCACAGGGCTTGACCGTGTATATCGAAAATGTGGAAGACGAAGACCCGGAGGTTTTCAAGCAGTTGTTCACAGAAATCGATAGGCCAGAAATCCGCTGCTGTTTGGACATTGGTCACGCATTTTTTAATGGTCGCTCTGTATCGCTAAACCGCTGGATTGATGTGCTAAAAGACTATATCGGCCATGTGCATATCCATGACAACAATGGAGTTTTTGACGAACATTTGCCACTTGGGCAAGGCGGCATGAACCTTACGGGCGCGATAAATAAAATCATGCACGCCTGCGGCGAAGATGTGCCCTTTGTGCTGGAATGCGATGTTGAGTCATCGGTAAAGTGGCTGCGCGATATTGGTTATGACGTGTGAAGTTGTCGTTATGCCAGAACGGGCGGGCGAGCGGATAGATGTTTTTTTAACAGGCGAAGAAGGAATACAAACCCGCAGCATTGCGCAAAAATTGCTGGCGGGTGATTTTGTTTATTCCAAGGGTCGCACATTAGCGAAAAATTACAAAGTAAGTACAGGTGAAACTATTTGCTACACTCTGCCCGAGCCAACTGCGTCAGATGTGGCAGCGGAGGATATTCCGCTAGATATTGTATACGAAGATGAGCATTTGCTGGTGGTAAATAAGCCCAGCGGATTGGTTGTTCACCCAGGCGCGGGTAATTGGAGTGGTACGTTGGTGAATGCCCTCCTGCACCACTGCCGCGGGAACTTATCTGGCATTGGCGGCGTTTTGCGGCCGGGGATTGTTCATAGGCTGGACAAGGATACTAGCGGGCTGATGGTAGTGGCAAAAAATGACACGGCACACCAGGGATTGGCGGCGCAGCTTGCGGATAATAGTATGCTGCGAGAGTATAACGCCCTGTGTTTTGGCGTTTTGCAACAAGACAAGGTTAAAATTGACGTGCCAATTGGACGGCATCCTGTGGATAGGAAAAAAATGATGGTTTTTACCACGCCCACAACCACGAAAGTGCGGCGGGCGGTTACTTATGTAGATGTTTTGCGGCGTGGGGATAGATTTTCTCTTGTTTCTGCACGGTTGGAAACGGGGCGTACCCACCAGATACGGGTTCATCTTGCGCATATTGGGCATCCTGTGCTGGGGGATGATGTTTACTGCGGGCGCGGACAGCCAGAGTTTGCCAAGAATGGGCAGTTGCTGCACGCTACTAGGATTTCGTTTATCCACCCTATTTCGGGAGATGAAGTTGGCTTTACTGCAACATGGCCAGAGTACTTTAACGTAGCAGTAGATGAAGTCAACTGGTAAGAAGTTCTTACCAGTTGAAAAATAAAAGGGGACTATATTTTGACAAACTTATTCAAGACGAACGGGCGGTTTCGCCTGTATATGGCGTATCTGATTTTTTCCGCACTGGGGGGCGGGATTTTTTCCATTTTCATGCTACTTAGTGTACATATGCTGTACGGAAACCCGCTGTATACAGGTATTGCTGGTTTCCTAATGGCTGCGCCTTTTGTGTTTTCCCTTGTAGTTGGGCCGATTGTTGACCGCAACAACAAAGCAAAAATTTTGCGTTATACAACATTTTTGGAGTTTGCGGTGCTGACAATGCTTACTTTTACGCCACTGTTAGAAAGACTGGGCGTGGTTTTCATGTTCGTCGTTATATTTATATACTCCATATCAACGTTATTTGAACGCCCGGCAGGTACTGCGCTTTTGCCGCAAATAGTGGAAGAAGACGAAATTTTGCAAGCCAACTCACTTATAAATATAGCTGGGTTGGCGGGTGGAGTTGCCATTGCACTTGTCTTATTTTCGACCGTAGATGAAGGTATGGATTTACGCTTTATCTACGGAGTTAGCACCATTTTTTTAGCTGTTGCGTTTACATTTGCGTGTTTGTTACGGGACCCAACCGCCAAGGTTAAAGCCATCGACGCGCCTAAGCACAATTTTATGGCAGACCTTGTTGCGGGCATGAAATTTATGCGGGGCAGTGTTTTACTATATCTTATGCTTGCGTTAATTTCTATGCGTGTTGTAATGGAAATAACCGCAACAAATATGCCAGAGTTTGCCGAATATCACGTTGGTGTGCAGGGATACATCATTTTTGCAGTAGTAGGCATGATTGGCGGTATTATTGCGTCTAGCATTATCGGGAGTGTGGGCAAGAAATTTAAGGTTGGGTATATTATTGCTACGTTTATGGTTTTGCGCGGTATTTCCCGCGTGGCGTTTGTATATGTATTGCCCCAGCATTACCATGGCGGGTTGGCGTTGTTATTACTGTTTGCCGCGCTGTCTAGCTGTGTGGGCATTGTATATACATCGCTAGAGCAAAAAATGCCACCAAAGAGCATGGTGGGGCGCGTCGATACCCTAACAACCACCTGCTTTTCGATTATGGCGGCTGTTGGTGCGCTACTAGGCGGTGTAGTTGGGCGATTAGTGAATAATGTGGACAGTATATTTATTTTCCAGGGATATATGTATGTTGCGGTTGGTGTGTTGATAGTTTTGATACCTACCGTGCGCAGAATGCCCCATTTAGATGATATTGTAAGGGCGGAGGAAGATGAATACTACGTGCCACAAGAAACGCCACACAAGTAGAGGCACACGCCCTACTAAAATAAAAGGAGGTTTACCATGGAAAAAAATCCAATGGGAACAAACATCGTAACGCAGGTAGGCATTTTGGTGCATGACATCGAAAAATCTATCAAGGAATTTGCCGCAATTTTGGGCATGGATGAGCCTGGTTACATTACCACAGGCACGCTAGAGGAGACCCAAGGCGAGTTTCGAGGCCAGCCATGTGACGCACGTGCAAAGCTGGCGTTTTTCAAAGTTGGCACAGAGCTTACCATCGAGCTTATCGAGCCAGACGAAAAGCCATCTACATGGCGAGAAGATTTGGACAAGTATGGCGAAGGCGTGCATCACTTGGCGTTTAACATTAACGGCATGAAAACCGTTGTATCAAACTTGGAGAAGTTTGGTTTCCCAATGATTCAAAAAGGGGAGTACCAGGGCGGCAGGTATGCTTATATCGACTCTCGTTCGAAATTTAAGACTTTGATTGAACTATTGGAAAACGACTAGAAATTACTTTTGCAGTGGCGGGAGCACCTGTGTTCCCGCCATATGCAGCAGAGAGTGGAGGATTAACAATGCCAACATATAACCGCGACGCGTTGCTAGAGCTTCTTGAAGCCCGCGCGCCAAAGGTACACAACGCAATTGAAAAAAATGTCACAGACCCAACCTCAAGAGAACGTCTTTTGCAGTTTGTCGAATGGCTAACAGCAAATGGCGCAAATCCGAAATACGTAAAAGTTAAAGACCAATCACCTTTCTGGGAAATGATAGTAAACGACACGGACGTCTATATTGTTGTAAACGGCGAGGACAATATTTGGATAATGATACGAATATCATTGTCAAAAGAGGCTCAATCCATGTTGCAAGAAAATAACCTGCACGATGCCGTCATAGAAAGTTTGCAACACTGCACACGTGCAGATGGTGGGACTTGTCATGGCTGCCACCTTCCACCAGACGTTGCAGGGTTGGATGATGTGGTTTTTGGAAAAGAAGTGAAAAACTTGTGCTGCGGGCAGTATCTTACATTTGCAGACTCAGATGACGATGAAATTGAAGTGATAAAAAAACTGATAATGTTGACAGGAGACAAAACCTGATATAGAAAGTGCTGATAAATAATGGCCACGCGCAAAAAATTAGCAGAAGTAGCAAAAGCCGAAGCATCTCGCTTTTTCCACGGCAATGTTATGAAAACCGAGCATAATTTGCATGACATCATCCACCTGTTTCCAAAGGGAACAATCGAAGACTTCGACGGAATGTGGTGCGCGGGGTTTGTTTACTATTGCTGTGTTAAAGCAGGGTTTGCTATTCCCACAAAGCCAGACGAATGCACCAGAAGCCTTGCCGGCTGCCTCCAGTGGGAGCAGTTGGCACTGGGCGATGGTAGAATAGAATATCACCCCGCCGACGGTTTTTCGCCAGAAGCGGGGGATATTGTGCTGTTCGATAATGTATTTATCGACCATGCACATGACCATATCGGGATTGTTCTCGAAAACCGCGGTGCGACAATTATCACAGCAGAGGGAAATATCAACAACGTTTCTGGGATTATTGAGCGCAAGAAAGACGCGCATGTTCGTGCGTACATACGACTTCCCGACAATTACGAGTACGGAATCTAAGTTAGAACAGGGGTGCAAAATGCAAGAAATTCTGCGTGTGTTGAACAAAACATTCGGCAATAATTGCAAATTATCGTCCTGCAAAACCATAACCGATAGCTACAAGAACACTACGTACAAACTTACTTGCTCTGATGCTCGCGAGCCGCTGTTCCTAAAGGTCGAAAAGCCATTCAAAATCCCGCGCATACAAAAGTTTCAGATAAAAAAAGAGGTTGCAGGACTGACTTTATGCGCAAACGCAGGCATACCAGTTCCACAAATAATATCGGCAGATGAAGATTGGATTTTGCTTGAGTTTATAGACAAAAACTTAATTGCAAGTGAGCATTCCCTAAGCGATGACAACAGGGCGCAACTTGGTGCGGAGTTTGAGGATATTTTCGTAAGAATTTCATCTATAGGTGGGGCTTCATATGGCGACACATTTCCTGGTGGAGTTGTTGGGCAACATAGCTCATGGAGCGGTGCATTAAGCAAAATGACGGAACTTTTATATGAAGATGGGCTGGAACTTGGTATATTCGGCAACAACGAGCATATTGTGGCGCAGGCAATAGCAAAAGCACTATCACAAATAGTTACAAACTCGCCGCCAGCACTTTTCCATTGCGACCTGTTTTCTCAAAACATCATGGGTACAAGGAAAAACGGCACAGTTCACATTAGCCATGTCATAGACTTTGGAATGTCCATGTTTGCGCCGTTGGTTTATTCCCAGTACATAACATGGAAATTTACAGACTTTGCGGTTACACCAATAGACATTTGCAGGAAATTTGGAGTCACCCAAGAAGAGCTAATCGCCTACGATATTTTGCGCATCGAGCCACTTGTTTTGGCGAAAATTTTCGAATTTGACGAATACGATATTTTTACAGAGTACCAACAGAAATGCGAATGCTACATAAAATAGGAGGCCAACCATGCCAGCAAAAACCCGTTACGTCTGCACTTCTTGTGAGAACGAACAAGCAAAATGGATAGGTCGCTGTCCATTCTGCGGTGAGTATAATACCTTCGAAGAACGCGCTGTAAAGCCGCCCCCCGCCAAGGTTAAAGGCGCAGGGGCGGCTTTTATTTCTCAACAAGATGTGTCGGAAGTTAAACTGCTGTCGGAAATATCCAGCAAATCGGATGGCGCAAACCGCCACGCCACAGGCATTGCGGAGCTTGACCGCGTACTGGGCGGCGGTGTGGTAAACGGCAGTCTTCTACTGCTGGGCGGCGACCCAGGCATTGGAAAATCCACATTACTTTTGCAAATGTGCCGCAGCATGGCCAGCAAAAAATTTCCCATTTTATATGTGTCCGGCGAAGAAAGCACTGCCCAAATAAAAATGCGCGCCGACCGCTTGCAAGTGAAAGCCGACGGCTGTTATCTTTTGGCGGAAACAGACCTATACGCCATCCGCGATGCGGTGGAAAAGGTCAAACCCGCCATGCTGTTTATCGACTCTATACAAACCATGCGCCTTACGGACATGGCGTCTCTGCCGGGCAGTGTAACCCAGGTGCGGGAATGTGCGGCGTTTTTCACCCATTTGGCAAAGCAGGTGGGAATGTCTGTAATGTTGGTTGGCCATGTTACAAAGGAAGGCAGCCTAGCCGGGCCGCGGGTGTTGGAGCATATGGTCGACACGGTTCTGTACTTCGAGGGAGACGACAAAGACGCGTACCGCCTAATACGCGCGGTGAAAAATCGTTTTGGCTCTACCCATGAAATTGGCGTGTTTGAAATGGGAGAGGCAGGGCTTACACCTATTGAAGACCCTTCCGCATATATGCTGGCGGGCAGGCCTATTGATGTGCCCGGCTCTGTTGTTGTGTGCAGCATGGAAGGCTCTCGGCCGCTACTGGCAGAGGTGCAAGCGTTGGTTTCGCCAACGGCATTTGGTATGCCCCGCCGCACGGCCACTGGCATGGATTACAACCGGGTTGTTATGCTTATGGCGGTGCTGGAAAAACGGCTGGGGTACAAATTGCAAAATTACGACGCGTATGTAAATGTGGCCGGAGGCCTAAAAATAGATGAACCCGCCGCCGACGCTGGGGTTATTGCCGCGCTGGCTTCGTGCTATAAAAATAAGGCCATCAACCCCCAAGTGCTAGTGCTGGGGGAAGTTGGCCTTGCAGGGGAACTTAGGGCGGTTACACAGCCCGAGCGGCGTGTGATGGAGGCGGCACGGCAAGGGTTTACGGCTTGTGTGTTGCCTATGGCTAATAAGGCGAAGCTGCGTATACCTAAGGGTTTTAGGGTTATGGGCGCGGCTAATATTGGGGAGATGTTGGATGTGCTGGTGTGATGTTGCCTAAACAGCAACGACTTGCCCGTTTACGTATGGCACACTTTCCGCATACAATACATCTGGGCAATAATCAATATCCTGTGGCCACAGCACCGAACCGTATGCCACTTTTACAGATTGAAAAAATGATTTGTTAGCAAGTGGCTGGAATACGGCAAAGCCTAAGAGTGGCTGTGCATCAAATATCCTCAGCTCACCGTTTGTGAATTTTAGAATAAGTTTATAGTCGTCCGTTGGGGTTGCCGTTAAAACACGAGGACCCAATGGACTTGCTTTTAATATGTCTTCCATTACTACACCTCTCTATCTCAAAGGTTCGATTCTAAAAGTTACTTCACCGTTTACGGCAAGTTTCCAATTCGCCGCAAGCTCATCTTCATGCAATAAAGCCCATGCTCTTACAAATGCACTTTGTTTGCGCGGAAACTCTCCGGCAATCAGTTCGCCATCCAGACCAAACACAGCTTCATAATCGCCATAAAAAGCATGGAAATGTGGTAACTTGTGTTGGCCTGTGTCCATCCAATTCATTTTAATTAAAATCCCGAGGAACATTGATAATGTTGGCATTGTGCGTCACCATCCTTTTATCTAGCATAACATATTCGTTGGGATTGTAAAGTGTTTTTGGCGGCGGGCAAATAGGTGAATCTAGTTAGCTATGACCAGAGACTTTTAAGGAAAATTTGAAAGTGGCAAAAAGTGGCGGTGCAATTGCTGGTAATGCCAGAAAAGAAATAGAAGCCACGACGGGTAAGCCAGTTGTGACTTCTAAAAATGCTGCGGATTTTAGTAATTTGGTTATTGATTTGATTGAGGATAGAGGAAATAACGATGTATAGTAGAGATACATAAAAATAAGACCAACGCCCCCGGACATGGTGCTACGGGAAGTTGGTCTTGCAGTGCAATGCTGGATTAGCAGTGTGATGATTATTTCCATATAAAACTCCGAGTGTTGCAGCAGAGAGTTATGGCTTGTAGAGTGCCATATGGCAGGTAAAAGGAAAATTGATGAGCTAAATTATCACTGGCAATATATAAACAAAGAGAAGGAAAGCAAAGAATGCACCAACAACACTACCAATGATTGAGCAAATAAATCCGCCTGTGCGCATTCCACCTATATACCCTTCTTTTTTTGCGGAAATTGCCAAGAAAATGCCAATAGGTCCAAGTAGTAACCCAAAAGAATATAAAGGAAAAATACTGATTATGCCCAGCGTTAGTGATGCAATAGCTTTGCCTTTTCCTGGAATTGGTCTTGATGCATACCTATTTGCTCCGAGTTGATTGCTATTTTTAATGCGAACAATTCCTACAACCCCAACAATAACGCCAGCAATCAATGCTGGAATCGAGAGCAGGAGAATCACACCATACATATCACATGAAGAACACCGTGCGCTGCCAAATGAATGCCATATGCGATTGGCATAATTCATAGTTGCAATAATCCCGATTAGCCCGCCTACCGTAAGTAATATCCCAATAATAGTAGGGGCTGTCCCCTTGGTTGTGTGCGGTCTTTGATTTCTGCCGCGTTGTGGCTCTCCAGTATTTTGTGGCGCAACCCTCGCCACACCACAATTCCCACAAAATGCGTCAGTTGCACTGGCCAATTTATGACCGCAATCCGGACAAAACACAATATTCCTCCTCATGTTTCGGATGCAATAAACATCCGTTTCAAATGTGACGGGCACACCATGCAGGGTGTTGCCACCCTGCACAGAAATGCCAGCAAATAAAAAGTGCGTAAGGACGGCAAAATTGCCATCACCTACACACAAGAGGAGTCAAAGTATAATGAATACATTCCTTCGCCGTACCAAAATAAACATACCCGAAAAGACCCCAACACACAAAAATAAGCGCATTGAAATAAAAACGAGAAAATGATAAACTATTGGCACGTAGTGGCAGACGAATGTCTGTGTGTGTTAGGTGATGCCTTAAATCCCTACACCCGCCATGGTGTGTTACTAGCACATCATGGTCGCTACGGTTTTTTTTGTTCCATACATAAATTACATTGTACAAAACAGGTGCAATGCGCGAGCGCAACCGCACGTCCATTGCAATTGCATTTTAACACAGTTAGCCAGCAAAATGCAAACAATCTTTTTGGGTGTCACACTGCAAGTATAGGATAGAAACCAGCCTCACCTCAGCGAGTACTTCCAAGTGGCAACAATCGAACTCTTGTCCGCCTAGGGTCAATAGTTAAAATTGCGCCTTTTTCCAGGTCTTCTTTATATTGCTGTATCAGGGATACAATCATGTTCGCCAATTCTTCAACGACAAACCCATGCTTACGTATTTGGATTATACTAGGCTTTCGCCCTTGGGTAATTGACAACATTGCTGTAAAATCCAAATCACATGTAAGCACCACACAGTCATTTTTTTGAGCATATTCCATAATTTCTGTATCCATCGCCCCTGGTGCACCGATTGTATACCAATGTTCAGCGGGTATACCCTTTTGGGTAAGTGTCGTAGCAATCATGGGCGGTAAATTCATGTCAACCAATATTATCATGCTGATATAATTTCTGCTTCGCTAGTATCCAGCACCCAAGCAGCATAACGCAACGCTTCCGCAATGTCTTCATACGAAAGATATGGGTATTCTACCACCAATGTATCTTGCGATTTACCTTCGCTTAGTTGCGAAACAATCATACCAACGGTGCAACGTGTGTTTTTTATGCACGCTTTCCCACCCATAATGTTAATGTCGTGGGTTATTCTTGCAAATTGCTCCATAGACAAAACCTCCATTTTGAATAGGATTCGTTAGCTCAATGATAACACAACGGCTATGTTTGTAAAGTTTTTTTAGCAACAACTTGCAAATACCGCTCCATACACTCCACACCCGCAAACTCTTTTGCGCTTTCTTCATACAAAGCAGGAAAACGAAGACGCACCTTTGGCGGAATTTCATGGGCATTGTACCATGTCCAATAATCGTTATACAACGCGAAAAATTGCTCTATCGGCTCGGATTCTTCCGCGGTCATACTATCGAATATTTCTTTATACAGTTGGCGGCACGCCGTCAATTTATCTTTTATACATATTTGCCCAAGGCTATACAATTCCGCAATCGGCCTGGTTTTCACAGCCGCGACTGCGTCATTTATATGGGGGAAAGATTTCAAATACAAGCCAATGGTATACAAATTCGACTTCATTATATTTTCCGCGTCATCCACCGCAAATGAACTCGAACCGCTGGTGTACTTCTTCATCTTATCTGCCAAAAGTTGCAAACATTCCATTTGCACACGTTGCGCCTCGTCGTCGCCAACAAGCCCTGCATCATATGTCGCCCGCATCAAATCTTCAAAATATGCATCTTGCCGCAACAGCGCAGGGTTTATTGCGTCCGGTTGCCGCAAATCATGTTTCCCCTGTTTCCCATTCGTCTGCCCAGTCATCTTCATATCCTCCTTCATGGTTGTGGTCTTCGTCAAAATCTGGCTTGTATGCCCGCGAAAATGCCCTTGCAATTTTCATGCCTTCTCTGCCCGCTAACAGCTCGATAGAACCTTGGCAGATTGTTTCAAAGGCCTGTTTCATTTCCGCAATAATTTCATTGTCGCTAATCAGGCCGTCCGCTCCATGTATCTCGCGGGATTCGGCTTTCAAATAGTAGAATATTTCCATCAATTCGTTCAAGTGCTCGGCGTAGTTGTCGGTGTTAAGATACTGCGAATCGCAAAATTCCTCTATCAGCTTTTCGGCAATGCCCTTGCCAAGCTCTATGCGACCATGGTCTTTTAGGGCTAGAAAGCGCGTTTCCACCAAGTCTTCTGCTTGAGAAGGTGTTAGTACTAGCCCGAAGTTTGCGGAAAACGCGTTCATTTTCAAAACATCGGAAATAGCGGCCTGTTTCATAAGTGCGGCCGGGTTCATTTTTGCCAGATCAAATGTCATACAATCCCCCTTAGAGTGATATCTTAGACGATATGGATAGCCATTACAAGTCTTGAAATTTATGGGTTTATGTGCTATACTATGTATACAGAAAACACAAAAAAAGCCTGCATCCAGCCAAAAGTTAGATGCAGGCTTTTTCGTGTTTAGTATCAGGAAACCTAGTCTTCCATACCTTCTAGTAATACTCTGTAATGCTCGTACAAATACTCTACATATCCTTCAGCAATAAGCCTAATTAGCACTTCATTAAACTCCGCCAACAGTTCTGTATCATCCATGTGGAAGGCCATTCCAAAGTGTTCTGGCCCAAAAAATCCGTTCGGGTCAGCGAAAATCCGTAAATCGTTGGGGTGGGCTGCCAACATATAGCGGGCAACAGGCGAGTCTACAACAAACGCGTCTAAACTGCCAGACAGCAGGTCTAATATACCGTGGGCTGGCTGGTTAAAGCGGGCAATGTCTTGGAATGTTATAATACCGTCGTTGTGGCCGTCGGTAATGGCCATGTCGCCTGTTGTGCCAATTTGCACGCCAACAATCATACCCTCTAAGTCTGCGATAGAACCAAAAGTGCTACCTTGCTGCACTACAACATATTGGCCTGCGTTATAATACGGCACGGTAAAGTTTACAACTTCTTGCCTGTCTGGCCTTATTGTCATACCAGCGGCAATAAAGTCTATTTGACGATTTTGCAGTGCCAGGATTAGCCCTGCAAATTCTTGGTCGTGGATTATAATGTCCAGATTAAGTTCCTGGGCAATTCTATACACCAGCGAAACGTCGATGCCCGCATATTGGCCAATTACGCCTTGGCCATAGTCGGCAATAAATTCAAATGGTGGGAAACCTGCGCTAGTGCCCATGATAAGTGTCCGACGCTCTGGTTCGTTGTTGCAAGCGGTAAAAGCCGCAAGTGCCAACACAATAACCATCAATGCAAATAACAATTTTTTCATAATTAATTTCTCCTTTTTTTGAGTTTTCAAATATTAGGGGTCAAGGGGACGCGTCCCCTTGCAGGGGTCTGGGGACGAAGTCCCCAGGATGATAGCACACTAATGCAATATTTTCTTCAAAAACGCTTGGATGCGTTCTTGCTGTGGGTGGTCGAAAAGCTCGGCTGGTTTGCCCTGTTCTACAATTACCCCTTCGTCCATAAACAAAACACGACTGCCCACCTCTTTTGCAAAACCCATTTCGTGGGTTACGACCACCATGGTTAGGCCTTCTTTTGCCAGTTCCTTCATTACTACCAGCACTTCGCCTACCATTTCTGGGTCAAGGGCAGAGGTTGGCTCGTCAAAGAGGATAACCTCTGGCTCCATGGCCAGCGCGCGGGCTATTGCCACGCGTTGTTTTTGGCCGCCAGACAGTTTGCCAGGGTAAACGTCTGCCTTGTCGGAAAGTCCTACCTTTGCCAGTAAGATATGCGCCTGCTCTGCGGCCGCTTCTGGGGTTATGTTTTTTATTTTTCTAGGCCCGATGGTAATGTTGTCAATCACAGTTAGGTGCGGGAAAAGATGAAACTGTTGAAAAACCATGCCCATTTTCTGGCGTACTCGGTTGATATTGGTTTTTTTTGCGGTAATGTCTTCGCCTAAAAAGACAATTTCGCCCTTTTGAGGTGTTTCCAACAAATTTAACGAGCGCAAAAAAGTTGACTTGCCCGAACCAGACGGCCCGATGATAACAACTTTTTCCCCTTTTCGGATTTCCTCGTTTATGCCTTTTAATACGTGCAGGTCGCCGAAGCTAACATGCAAATTCTTAACACTTATCACGAGGACTCACCCCCTTTGCGCTTAAACAAACCGCCAAACGCCGTGCGTTTAGGGGCATCGCTGTCAGACGCGCGCAGTTTCTTCTCAAATATACTAAGCAGCCACGTTAGGACTGAAATTAGTACTAGATACATAGCCGCAGAAACAAGTAGCGGCGTAAAGTCCATTGTACGGGTTTGCAGGTTCATTGCCACGCGGGTAACATCGGCAACCGCTACGAAGCCTACGATGGCCGTTTCCTTTATTAGTACGATAAACTCGTTTACAAAAGTTGGGATAATGTTTTTGATCGCTTGCGGCATTATTATGTACCGCATGGTTTGGGCACGGGTAAAACCTAGGGAAAGCCCAGCCTCCCGCTGGCCTTTGTCTATAGATAAAATGCCAGCGCGTATTATTTCTGCTACATACGCGCCAGAGTTTATGCCCAGCGCCAGTATACCAACCCATATCCTGTTGCCCCTAAAGCCTGTGAAAATAATGGCGTTTACAAGCAATATTTGTGTAACTGACGGCGTACCACGGATAATGCCAAGATAAACAAATGCTATGCCCCGCAAAACTTTGCTACGTGAAAGTTTAAAGTAGGCAATAACGCTACCTATCAAAAGCCCCAGCAATACCGCGCCTAGGGATATTTGAATAGTTACCAGCATACCGTCCAACAACATTTGCCCGCGCCCTGCAGATAGGGTGCGCTCTAATGAAGTTACGAAACCGCCCGGGAACAGACGGTAATAGAATTGTATTAGACTTTCGGGTAGCATTTGCAATTCACCTCTAAATGGTCTCGATGTGGATAATTATACATCATTTTGTGAATAAGTCAATAGAATTTTGCATAAATATTCGCATAATTGCGTTTTTTGTGAATAATTATGCATTTTACTCTTGATTTTTTTATGGACATCGGGTATAGTGTATAAAGATTTTATAGAGAGGAATCATTCCATGAAAAAAATAATCATTATCGGCGCGGCAGGGCGCGACTTTCACAACTTTAACACTTACTATCGCGGCAACGCGGCGTACAAGGTGCTTGCCTTTACAGCAGCACAAATACCCGACATTGCAGGCCGCAAATACCCGGCGGAATTAGCCGGAGAACTGTACCCGGAGGGCATTCCCATTTACCCTCAAGAAGAATTGGAGGCCCTAATCAAAACACTAGACGCAGATGAATGCGTTTTCTCCTACAGCGATGTTTCATATGAAACGATAATGGGCATTTCTGCCCAGGTAAACGCGGCCGGTGCGGCTTTTACACTCTTGGGGCACAAGAACACCTACATTAAAAGCACCAAGCCTGTTATTGCTATTGGCGCGATACGCACGGGCTGTGGCAAGAGCCAGACAACCTGCCGCATTGCGGAAATTTTGTTGGCGAAAGGGCTGAAAGTTATCGCCATACGCCACCCAATGCCATATGGCGACCTGGCCGCGCAAAAGGTGCAACGATTTGCAACCCTTGCAGACTTGGACAAGCATAAATGCACAATTGAAGAACGGGAAGAATACGAGCCGCACATTGTACGCGGCAATGTAATTTACGCCGGAGTGGATTACGAGGCTATTTTGCGCGCGGCAGAAAATGACCCAGACGGCTGCGATGTAATTTTGTGGGACGGCGGTAACAACGACTTCCCATTCTACCAGCCGGATTTAATGGTAACAGTAGTTGACCCCCACCGCCCAGGGCACGAGCTTTCATATTACCCGGGCGAAGTTACACTGCGCATTGCAGACGTGGTAGTGATAAATAAAATCGACAGTGCCGACGCCAGGGACATAGAGCAGGTACGGCAGAATATAATGAAGGTAAACCCCACGGCCATGGTAGTGGACGCTGCTTCGCCACTTACGGTAAGCGACCCTGCTGCCATACGGGGCAAAAAAGTGCTTGTGGTGGAAGATGGACCAACCCTCACCCATGGCGACATGGCCATTGGCGCGGGAGTTGTAGCTGCAAGGCGTTTTGGCGCGGCGGAAGTTGTTGACCCAAGGCCGTTTGTTGTGGGTAAATTGGCGGAAACGTTTGAACAGTATCCACATATTGGCGCGCTGTTGCCTGCAATGGGCTACAGCGACGAGCAGGTTAAAGACCTGGAAAGCACGATTGAAAAAACAGAATGCGACAGCGTGATTATTGCTACGCCAATTGACCTTGGGCGGTTGATAAAAATTAACAAGCCGTATACCAGGGTGGAGTATAGTTTGCAGGAGATTGGCAGTCCGACAATGGAGGACGCGCTAGCAAAATTTATTCATTAAGTCTTACAACCCTTCGCGCCGACACATAATTTGCGGCAAAAAAAATTTCAACTGGTTGGATTTGGTTACCAGTTGAAATTTTTTTTATTTGCAGGAATTGTTCTGCACGAAACGCGCGCGCAATCGCGCTTTGCGCGTTTTGTTCATACAGCAGTTTACACTTCGTTTCATATATGTTACGCTTATGTGACATTATAACATTCGTAGGAGACTTACCATGGAACAACCACAAACCCCAAGACCGAATAAGCCAAAAGCCAACCTTTACATAATTGTAATCTTCATCCTATTGATAGCAGTCATCATCCAACAGAATCGCCTTGCCAACAACTTGCAAGAGCGCGTTAACGGGCTTCACAACACCGTAGTAAACGACAGTTTTAACACCACCCATAATTTGCACCACCTCTCCAACATGATCAACCAACTACAAAACCAACTCTACCAAAGCACCCGCGCCAGCTTTAACGAAACTGTGCAAATACTATCCCACAGCCAAAACGGCGCAGAAACAGCAATCTCTTTCTACCTACGGGAACACAACGCAGGTGATAACATAATCGTAACCGCCCGTGGCCAGCGGGATGGCGAAGCACACTCTGCGGTGGCGGCGTTTTCAAATGGCCGCTTCCAGGCTAATTTAACGCTACCGCTGCGAGACAATTACACAATTACATTTGCAACAGAGGGTACAGCACCTGGCGCAACAATTCAGACGGGTGAATTACTGCAATTTAACCTAGCCAACACCCTAACCCAGCGGCTGTCATTCTGGCCGGGGGACAGCCCCCGGTGGGACGGCAGGGCGCAATTCCCCACAGTAATTAACTTCAACCCGCAGTTTAGAAATTTTACAAATGGCAACCAAATCCTAAATGTTAGCCACCTGTCACTATATATCGAAACTGCCGACGCTGTACCTCGAGCCATTACAAGCTGGAACTTAACGCCATATCTGCGAAACACCCACGACGGACAAACACTGCACCTTGGCGAGACTATACTGTCTGTACGGGTTAGTGATGTTGATTACGGTGCGGTAGCGTTCACCCAAACAATCGCCGTTGCCAGGCTCGTAATATATGATGAACTGGGTCTGCGATATGAGCAGCAGCATAGTATTATCAATTGGCACAGAGGATTTGCAGACGGCCGACCTACTGAAGTTGCGATGCCCATGCCTGATAGAAGCATTTACATTAACATAGACGGAAGCAACCCGTGGGAAATGCGGATTATGGAGTAATATTTCGCACTTTACTAGGAAAAAGTCTTAGAACCGTTCCTCGTGACTTGTTCTGGTACGCGTGATATACTCTACTCAAGTCGAAAGGCACACCCCTTGTGCACTGTCTCCATCTGCGATATTCCTGGTGTCAAATGTTAGCTACATCCCTGCGTGAAGTGAATACGGAACATGAAAACACCTGCACACTTGTTGTCACCATTTTGGCTTGTAATGGTTTTTGCTTGCAAAAACCCCGGAAGAGATATTCCTCTCTATAATAATGACCAAACCTTGCCGCCCAGAAACACGCGCGCAGCGGTGTTGGCGCGGTCTGTAGTTTATTGTGGTTGGGTTGTGTCTTTTCCAAAACGGCAACGGTTGTTGTATGTATATTAGGCCTGTGGCATATGCCACCCTGTACAGAATATATTAAAATGCAAATAGCTGAAGCCGGATGTAATGAAATCAATAAGAAACAGGGAGTGCAACAAACCCTGTGAACATAGAAATTTGCGTATGACCTATTTATTTGTGTGTTAAAACAGCCACCTGGTAAGGGATTGCTCCCCTTGTCAGGCGGCTGTTTTTTTGTTTTTTCATGTCGAAAAAATGAAATATGTGCGAAAACACGAGGTATACCTCGTGTTTTTTTATTGTTTTGCCATTTATAATGTACTTACAAACAAACGAGAGGAGAAACACAGATGAAAAAAGGTTTTAACACAGTGGCCACGAGGGCTGCAAAACGGGTTTTGGCAACAGCAGTTGTGTTGGTGATTTTAGGCGGGGTATGCCTACCGATTACCACAGCGGCGGGAGGAGAATATGCGGGTAATGGATACGCGTATGAGACAGCAGAGCCGATACAGCCTTTGTGGGATGATGAAGGTGAACCGAATGCCGATGATTGCTTCTAATCACCAAGTGCAACTTCACACTTCTCTGCATATGCTTTAAATGTTTTCATGCTGGAAGTGTAGCCAAACATTTCTAGCATCATGTAGGCTTCCTTGAAAACAGGTTCATAGTCATTGAGTTTCAACTCAAACATAGCCCACGCCTTGCATCCTAAAAGGTAGCCGACCATCCTTTGCTCTTTTATCTCACGAGCAAAGCTAATGCCAGTATCTGCTACATCAAGTGCTCTTTTATGGTTTTTTAGACTATTGAGGCCGCGAGAATGATTGTAACAAAGCGTTGGGAAACTTTTCTTCTTTACATCGTAATATTTATCAAAGTTATTCAACAGGCTATAAATTTCATCATAAATTTTACAAGCTAGTTTGTAATTTCGAATATGCGCTTCACTAGCACCAATAGCACCAAGCAGGCGGATTTCATTTTGGGTGTATTCATACTTGTATATATCTTTAATTTGCAAAACATCGTTTTTGTATAACTTTTTGTGACAAGTAAGCCTTAGAGCACGGGTATATATGGCACGAGCCTTTGGGTAATCACGGTACTTGCCAGATATAATAATACCCTCTAGCAGCAAAACCTTTTGTTGCACAATAAATAGCTCTGCGTTGCAGTACGGCTTTTGCTTTAGCGCGGCAAGCAAAGTATCGCCGCTATCAAAATCCTTTCCAACACAAGCGTCCCAAACGCGTTCCGCGTCGGCATTAAACTGTTGCAAATCAACACCATGCAATTTTGCTTCATACTCGCTAATGTTGGATTTTACACGTTCAAGTATCCCAAGCAAGATATCATGGCCAGGTACGTACTTGCCCGCTTCAATGTCTTGGTAGTGCCTGGTGGTGCAAATTTCGTTTTCGCTACCCTCTTGGGCTACATCTTCTTGCGTCAAGCCACTAGCTTGTCGTAATTCCTTAATAACATCGGTAGCTTTTGTTTTGTAATCAGTCACGGTATAACCTCCTTATTATACTGTATCCAATATTCTTTTAAAGAGTATACAAGTACAGTGAAATTGTCAATAGTGGAGTCGATTTTGACTATGGGTATGATATCAACAATTACACTAATTATTTGAAAAACATACTACTCAATGTGGTCATCTAAGGTGATAATCCTGTGCTTTTCTCAAATGAGTCTGCGCAGGTTTTCATATAAGTACTAAATAATGCAGTGATAACTGCGAGAAAAATAATTGCGTAGGAGGTGAAAAAAATTGAAAATTGTGAGAGCAAGCGAGATAGCCCCTAGATCAAACACAAATTGTGGGGTATCTAATTGCTGCAATGACGATAAATCCAAGTAGCAAAATGCGAGATTGAGTCGCATTGGGAGTTGTATAATAAGGAGGTGAAAAAATGAGAATTACATCTGTAAGCAAGTTTGTACCATTAGCAAACGAAAACTGCAACAACACCAGATGCTGTGGCACCGATGAAAAAAGTTAAGTGTAAAACAAAAATTGCAACAACTCACCGTACTGTGGCAGAGATGACACAAGGGAGTTGTATGATAAGGAGGTGAAAAAATGAGAATTACATCTGTAAGCAAGTTCGTACCACTAGCAAACGAAAACTGTAACAACACCAGATGCTGTGGCACTGATGAAAAAAGTTAAGTGAAAAACAAAAATTGCAACAACTCACCGTGCTGTGGCAGTAATGACACAGAATAGTTTGGAGTACCGTGTGTATGGGGTATTGTGGACGAGCCATTCGTCTACGTGAGGATGTGACACCATGAAAATTACATCATAAGCACGATTGTACCACTTGCCACAAGAAATTACCACAACGCAAATTGTTGTGGAGGCGACGGAGATCAATAATTATAGTTGTTGACAAGTACCAGGTAGCATTTTGTTATACATCTCCCTGCATAAAAAACATATAAGCAGGGAGATGTATAAACATATTACACAAATATATTGTACAAGGGGTAATACTTATGAAATATAAATTCACATCATTGTTCTCTGAGACAACGAAGAGAGATGTTATCGAAATCAGATCTTATGTGGCATATGAGTTGATTGAACTTTTTGAAACCGATTATATCAATGAATACATGGCTCTTAGGTCTGATGGCGGAACGGACCAAATATCCACACAGCTTGAAGAAACACTATATGATCGGAAAATTTTAGCAGACGCAGAATTTGATGAACTGTCTTTTTTACAGAATGAGTACAAAAAGATGCAAGATGAGCGACTTACAATAACAATTATGCCAACAGAGAAATGCAACTTAAGGTGCGTGTATTGCTATGAGAGTTTCGACAATTCAGAACTGAGCGAAAAAGACTATGAGCTGATATTTCAAGAAATACAAAACAAAGTTGCTGGCGGTGTCAAGCGTGTGGACATTTCATGGTTTGGCGGCGAACCATTGCTTAAAGTTGATTCAATTATCGATTTCAATGAACGACTAATACAATATGCAAATGAAAACGATGTAGAGTATGGCATGGGCATTACTACAAATGGCGTTCTACTTGATGCCATAACATTTGAAAAACTTTGCGAAAGTGGATTATATTCATATCAAATTACACTTGATGGCTTTGCTCACGATAGCCAGCGCATATTCACAAACAAAAAAGGTTCTTTTGACATTGTTTATCGCAATATTATTCAAATGTTGGAAACTGACCTGGATTTTCATTTGGCAGTTAGGGTAAATATCGCAGCTGGTGATTTTGACCTCTCGTTTTATGACCTTTTTGATAAGTATGCTGGCGATAAGCGTCTACACATCTTAACCAGAACTGTCGGTAATTATGGAGGAAAGAGCGCAAATTTACCTATTTATAGAGATAAACAAGAGATTGATGATGTTTTGGGGTACCACAATAATTATTTATCAGCACGCGGACACAACATCAAAGATGATTTCAACTTCGCTCTTTTTAAGAATGTCTGCTATGCATCACAAAAAAACGCTTTTATAGCACGCGCTAACGGTAGGCTCAACAAATGCACAATTGCCTTAGACAAAGAGTATAACGATATAGGCTATTTAGATCACATCGCAAATCGTGCTATTTTCTTTTCAGATAAAGATGAAAAGTGGACCAATAACCAGCTAAGCGAAGCGTGCAAAAACTGCACTAAAGTTGCGCAATGTGGTAATGCAAGGTGTCCTATTGGAAAAATTACTAATCCCGAAATTGACAGGTGCTGTGTATAGGAGGCAGATATGAATAGGTACTTTTACAAAAATAATTGGCACTTGCTAATACCTTATATCATAATAACCATCATAAGTTCAGTGATTTATATTTCAATATCGCCAGCTCTTGGGGCGCTAGCAGATGCATTGCTTACTAATGGAAATACTGATATATATATATCTGCATTTCGATTTGTAAGTATTGTAACAGTTTCTAGTTTTGTATACTTTATATGGAGTGTACTGGGTAATATGTATTTCACTCGCCTAAAAAAGAACATTGAAATGGATGTTGCAAAAAAGTTATTGCATAATAATCACGCGGTTTCAGAAATAACAAATATATTTAACAGCGAAATCAATACGATTTCCGCTAACTATTTCAACAGCTTTTTTGCTATTTTAAGGGCAAGCACCGGGTTTGTGATTGCTATTTACATGGGCGTTAGGCTTTCATGGGAAATTACAACATTCGTCTTAGTTGGAGCTTTTATTACAGTGCTAGTTAGTAAATTATTTGCAAACAAGATGGCAACTGAAGAAAAAAAAGCACAAGAATCAAATACAAAGATGAATAGACAAGTGCAAGGAATATTTAATGTTAGGAAGACTATTCGATTATTTTCTTCAGAAACAATTGCGATGAATAAGTTGGAAGCATCCTTTGAAGGTAAGCGCAAAGCTAATCTTAAAAATCGCTTATTAAGATATAGTGTTGTTAATTATCTGTTCAATCAGCCCATCGGCAACATCACTTATTATGGATTGCTAGTTATGTCATATTATTGGGTTTTTTTGGGTCGTATTACAATCGGCGAGGCCATAATATTTCAAACAATTTCGCATTACTTAACAAGTCCGCTATACATCATGATACCCGAAAAAAATGATATTGACTCCACAAAACAGTTAAGAGACAAGATCATAGCAATTCTTAGTACCAAAAATGAAAAAGTTACCACTCTTCAAAAGTGCGGTGACATTATAATTGATAATATTTGCTTTGGATATGATAATGATAAATTTTTCGAAGGTATGACTGCAAGATTCGATTTTGGAAAGAAATATTTAATCGTTGGAAAAAGCGGAAGTGGCAAGTCGACGCTGCTTAAAATGATTTTAAAAGATATTGAACCCGATCATGGAAGTATTAAATATGCTGGTACAATCCTCTCAAATATAAATCATGTATCTTGGTATAAAAACATTGCATACTGCGGGCAAAATGTTGAAATTATTCCTGGATCTTTACGCGAGAATATTATTCTTTCTTATGAACCTTGCGAGCAACGCTTTACTGAAATCGTTAACGCTATGAATATTGGGTATCTTGACGCAAAATTTGACAATGAGTTACACGAGGATATGAGCAATTTTAGCGGCGGCGAATTGCAAAGAGTAGCTATTGCCAGAATGCTTTATAAGAATAGCGACATACTAATTTTTGACGAGTTTTCATCATCGCTTGATAATATAAATGCCTATAATATTGAATCTATGTTGTTGGATATTGAAGATAAGCTAATCATCAGCGTTTCTCATCGTGTACAGAAATCGCTACTGCAAAAATATGACAAAGTAATGATAATGGATAATGGTAACATTGTGCGGTTTGCAGCACCAAGTGAGTTAGGTGAAGAGTTACACCAATATATTTCAACCGAATAATAGAAGTAGGTGATATAAGCTATGTATTGCCCCTGTTGTAACAAACGAAAACTGGTGTTTTGTCATAATCAAGAGATGATTAGCGATTCAAAACAAAATGTTGTTTGCCCAATCTGCGCATCTCTACCGCGCCACAGAGTACTCTGCGCAATTTTCGACGAACGAGACTTCGATTTCACAAAAACGCTGCTATACAACCAGCACCAGTGTATAACAGACTGGCTAGATGTATATGAAGTTGATTATCAGGCAGCGGAAGAACTGCAATCTCCTCCGCCACCCGATACATTCACATTCATACACTACGACTACCAACTACAAACCGTACCATGTACAAAAGCAGCCCTTACCGAACTGTATCGCATTACAGCCAAAGGCGGCACGGTGGCAGTTACCGCCCCCATAGACGTAGATGCGTTTGTAACAATTGAAGACAAAACAATAACCACGCCTCATGCCCGTGCAGAAGCATACGGCTACCCCAATTGTGTACGCTTGTTTGGCCGCGACCTTTTGGAAATGTTGGAAGCTGCTGGTTTCGAAGTCGAAATTTTCTACGGGTGGAAATACCCAGAAGAAATTGCGCCATGGTGTAAGCCATATGTACACGATTCTAACCGAATTTATATGTGCAAAAAATGAGGCAAACACAAACCAACCAGTTCGAAATTTCGAACCGGTTGGTTTGTGTTTGAGCAGTTTACACTTCGTTTTATATATGTTACGCTTGTGTAACAACCCGTGGGAAATGCGGATTATGGAGTAGGAGAAAACCCATGATTACAAACCTAGGTATACTTGCCCATGTGGACGCGGGCAAAACCACGACGGTGGAGCAAATACTTTTCAATTTAGGCAACCTGCGCACGCTGGGCAGTGTCGACCGCGGCAATACCCAAACGGACTTTTTGACCATAGAGCGGGAGCGGGGCATTTCTGTAAAAGCGGCGGCTGTTGCGATAGAAACCGACGGCCACAACATAAATATAATAGACACCCCCGGCCATATGGATTTTACGGGGAAGTCGAACGCGCACTGCAAGTGCTGGACGGCGTGGTGCTTGTTGTGTCTGCCGCGGAAGGGGTGCAAAGCCAAACGGAAAAATTTTGGAAAGCGTTGCGCGAATTGCAGATACCTACGATAATTTTCCTAAACAAGATAGACCGCGCTGGTTGCGACCCAGAGGCGGTGCTTTTGCAATTGCAAAATGAGTTTAGCCAAAAAATCCTTCCTATAAATATGTATGAAAACCACGGTAGCACGGATGTGAGCACACACAACAGTATGCTAAGCGAAGACAGCATTTTGGAGCTATGCGAAAATGATGACGCACTTGCCGCCGAATTTTTAGAACACGGAACTGCTTCCACCGCGCAAAAAAGCCTGATAACCCAGACTAAAAATGGCACAGTGTTCCCACTTTTCTACGGCGCGGCGGCCATTGGTGTGGGTGTTGAAGCGTTAATAAGCGGCATAAAACAATTCCTGCCAGCAAACGAGCCATCGCCTAAAGGGCAGCTTTCTGGCATAGTATACAAAATCGAGCACGACAAAACCGCAGGCAAAATCGCACACGTGCGCCTTTACCAAGGTACTGTGGAAAACCGCGATACCATTACAATGCACCGCCACGGGCATGACTCTTTTACGGAAAAAGTTACCCAAATACGCCGCGCCACGGGGCAAAAACAAACCGACACAGGCCTGGCCATTGGTAATGAGATTGCGGCCATTTATGGCCTAAGCCAAGCAAAAGTTGGCGACATTGTTGGCGAAATTACCCAGCGTCGCACATTTACGCAAATTGCTACTCCGCTTTTTTCCGTTCAAGTTTTTGGCCCTGTGGGCAAGGAAACCCAGCTAATGCAAGCTATATCCGAACTGTCGGACGAAGACCCGCTAATGGAATATGCCTGGAACTACGAAGAGCGCGAGCTGGTTATACGCACAATGGGCAAAATCCAACTGGAAGTGCTGGAATTTCTCATGCTGGAACGCTACGGCTTAAAGGTCGAGTTTTCCGCGCCATCTGTAATATATAAAGAAACTGTGACCCATGAAGCTCATGGCCACGAGGCATACACCATGCCGAAACCTTGCTGGGCAATTTTGACGTTAAAAGTCACGCCATTGCCGCGCGGGGCGGGTTTGCAGTATAAATCTGAAACCCATGTGTCGGTTTTGCAGGACCGCTACCAAAACCACGTTAAAATAGCCACATACGAGGCCGCAAAACAAGGCCGCCTGGGTTGGGAACTGGCAGACATGGAGTTCACCCTAACGGACGGAAACAGCCATATCTATCACACTCACCCGATGGATTTTTTCCTTGCCACGCCAATTGCGGTAATGCGCGCACTTGAAAACGCTGGCCCTCAGCTATTAGAACCCCTTGTGAAATTGCGCCTTTCTGCCGCAGAAGATTTGTCCGGCAAAATAATTGGCGACATAATAAAAATGCGCGGCGAGTTTGACAGCCCTGTAATCGCTGGCGGCAAGGTGGAAATCGAAGCTATTGTGCCCGTGGCCACCAGCATGGATTATTCCATCCGCTTTTCGTCTCTTACCAGCGGCAAGGGGATAATAAAGTCGGATTTTTTTGGGTATCAAAATTGCCCAATGGAACTTGGTGCAACAGCCAAACGCAGAGGTATTGACCCGTTGGATAGAGATAAGTGGATACTATTTAAGCGCGGTGCTTTAAGTTAGAGAATAATTGACACAGCCGAATTTTTTCAATATTATGTATTCACTAAAAATGTTTACGCAAAGGGGAATAACTATGTCAATTTTCACAGGTTCGGGTGTAGCAGTTTGCACGCCTTTTACACAAAGCGGGCAATTTAACCAAAGCGTTTATCAGCAACTAATAGATTTTCAGGTGCGAGAAGGTACAGCGGCCATTGTAAGCTGTGGCACAACAGGCGAATCCGTCACCCTGTCAAATGACGAACATATCGAAGTAGTGGCCACCGCCGTGCAAGCCACAAAAGCCGCCAACGAAAAATACGGCAGAAAAGTGCCTGTTATAGCAGGCGCAGGCGGCAACGACACCGCCGCGTGCATTTCAACGGGCCGCGCACTGCAAAAAGCGGGCGCAGACGCGCTAATGTATGTAACCCCATACTACAACAAAACTAGCCAGCGCGGGCTGGTGGCGCATTACACTGCCATTGCCAGCGCGGTGGATTTGCCAATTGTAATTTACAACGTGCCACCGCGTACAGCACTAAACTTGCAACCCGCAACCCTTGCAACCCTGGCGAAAATACCAAATATACAGGCGATAAAAGAAACTGCCAGCGATATCAACCAAATTGCGGAAATGATTGCGCTATGCGAAGACGACATGGACATTCTAGTGGGCAATGACTCGGAAATTTTGCCGACCCTAGCACTTGGTGGCAAGGGCGTTATTTCCACCATGGCGAATATCGCGCCAGCAAAAATAGCGACTATTTGCGCCAAATTTTTTGCAGGGGAATGGGAAGCGTGTCGGAAGTTGCAGTTGTCGATACTTCCCATGACTAAGCTGTTGTTTGCAGATGTAAACCCAATGCCTGTAAAGGCCGCACTGCGGTTGATGGGTTATGATATGGGGCAGTGTAGATTACCATTGGTTGATGTGGAAGACGAGCTGCGTGAAAAATTGAAGGCAGAGATGCAAAGGCAAGGGATACTATAGATTTGTATAGAAGTCTGAAAAGGAATGAAGCAAATGGTTGATGACGAATTGAGAAAAATCGGATTCTTCGATGGCTGGGCAAAGCAATCTATCCGTGAAAAATTTGGCATTGACGTTTTCCGCATTACACGAAAAAATGAATCGTATGTTGGAAAATTTTTTAGCGACGAGCAACTGCATGGTAGGCAAGAAATAAATTATTATACGATGCTAAGGGCTATTGGTGTCCCAACTTTGGAGGTAAAGGCGAGTACAAATTGCCTTTTGTTATTAGAGGATATTACAACCAGTGCTGTATATAGGCTCGGCATTGAAAGTGATGTAAATGATGTGTCTATTGCACGTTTGATTGGCGATTGGTTTAAGCTGCTACACACACGAGGAAAAACATATGAGGGTTTGACAAAACTTAACTTGTTAGACAATGTGGTCGATGAACTTAGTCACTCAAAAGTAGTGACCGCCATTGAAAAATCGGGAACAGCAGAAAATCCATTTTGGAATATGTTGATTAACAACATGGATAAAATCAAACGTGCTTATTTGGGTTTATGTAACACCATCACATATAATGATTTTTGGTGGGATAACCTTGCAGTGGCAAAGGATTTATCTTCAATTATTATGTTTGACTACAATTGTGTCTATCGCAAATATGCATACGCGGATATTAGGCACATCCCATCTGTTTTATCTAAAGACGCTGGCGTTGCTTTTCTTGAAGCGTATGGCAAATATGATGAAGCAGAAAAAATTTTTGAAGATTTATACTTCCCTTTATCTGGTTTAATTAGTGCTTTCAACATGGACGCATTTCCAACATGGGCAAATAAATTCCTTGACTTGTTTCATAGCGGAGAATTGATGCAGCGCATGAACAAATTTGAAAATAATTTTTGAAGACAGAAAGGGGACACCATGAAAATAATACTATGCGGCTGCCTGGGTAGAATGGGCACAGCCGTTACCGACCTAGTACTGGAAGCGGGCGATGCCGAAATTGTATTGGGCACAGACCCACTAAAGCCCACTATACCACGCCCATACTCAGTGGAAAAAGAACTGCGAGATATTACTGCCGATGTACTGATAAGCTATATGCCACCGCAGGCCGAAAACGCTACCGACATGCTTGACTACTGCGTAGCCAATTCCATCCCCGCAGTAATTTGCACCACCGCCCTGTCGCAGTCTTTTCACACGGCAATGGAAGCGGCTTCGCAAAAAATACCAGTGTTTTACTCCGCAAATATGTCTTTCGGCGTTACGGTACTGACAAAGATGCTGGAAGATTATTCTGCTCTACTATACGAAAACGGTTTCGACATAGAATTGGTAGAAAAACACCATAACAAAAAACTGGACGCGCCCAGCGGCACGGCAGTAAGTTTGCTTGAAACAATCCAAAACACTCTGCCGCCTACAGAAATAGTAACAGATCGCACCCCGCAAAAAGCGGAACGCAACCACAATGAAATTGGCGTGCACGCAGTACGCGGCGGCAGCATAGTTGGCGAACACAGCGTAATCTTCGCAGGGCCCCATGAGACAATTGAATTAACCCACTCTGCAATCAGCCGCCAGGTTTTCGCCGAGGGCACACTACGCGCCGCACGTTTTGTAATCGGCAAGCCGCCAGATATGTATAATATGAAGGATTTGATTTTGTGACCACGTTTATAGAGCAGCAGTTACAGCATCACCCCAATATAAAACCGCAAGACGTATTAAAAATGTGCTTCCAGGCCGCATATGGCGCGGAACATCTCCTTACAAACTTGGAAAGAGTAAGGGGCTACCTTGCTGACGAGTTTGAGCGCACAAGCCCAACCAACGAGCCACTTTGCGAGCTTATTGCACCAGAGGTATGCCGCGTAAATATAGGCGCGTGGAAGAAACTAAACCTACCACAGGACTGGCTTTTTAACATATTTGTGGAAGCCGCAAAAGTACAAATGTCGGATGATTTTTATGGATATGTGAATCAATGGCTGGAGTATGCCCAAAACAATAGTGGGCACACTCTGGCTTTTTCTTTGGAAGAGATGAAAAAAACGCTTGAGGAATACGAAAAAATATGCGACGGAAAGCCCCAAGCCGTACACCATAGTCAGCACTACCGTGACCATGAAAAACCCGCCTACCGCGTAGTTTCTGGCGCGTTCGTTCGCCTTGTGCCTATATTGGGAGCGTTGGCGGGGAAAAATGGCGGCGTAATTGCGATAGACGGACGTGCTGCAAGTGGTAAAACCACTCTGGCGGCAGGACTAAAAGCCGTGCTGGGCGCAGAGATAATCCACATGGACGATTTTTTCCTGCCACAAGAACTGCGCACAGCAGAACGCCTAGCCGAACTGGGCGGGAATATCCACTACGAACGCTTCGCGGAAGAAGTGCTGCCAAATTTGGGCAAACGCGAATATGAATACCAAAAATTCGACTGCTCAACCATGGCATACAATGGCACGCGAAAAATTAGCAAAGCCGACTGGTATGTAGTGGAGGGTAGTTACAGCCACCACCCGCATTTTGGCAACTACGCAACAGTAAAAATACTTAGCACAATTGACCCCACCACACAAATGGAGCGTATCCTAACCCGTAACGGCAAAAAAATGGCAAAAATGTTTGCCGAGAAATGGATACCTATGGAGGAGAAATATCTAAGCAGTCTGCCACCTAACCACGACACAGTGCGAGTATAAATTCAGTTGGTAAGAAGTTCTTACCAACTGATACTAATTAAGAGGCGAAAGCCCCAGGGTCTTAGAAAGGAAAAAACCATGAACCATTTCCCAATCGAAAATATGGCAATCACTAACCTGAATCGCGAACCAGCCCGCACCCCGTGGCGTGCCTTCGCAAGCGAAGAGCAGGCGAAAAACAACGAGCCTTCGCAGAATATTGTAAGCCTAAATGGCCAATGGCAGTTCAAATTGTACCCAAACCCTAACGCGATAGAGCCGTTTTATCAGCCAGGCCACGCGCGGGAAGGTTTTGTGCGTATTCCCGTTCCTTCCCATTGGGAGTTGGAAGGCCACGGCGAACCGCGCTACACAAATTACATCTACCCATGGGCATATGAAGGCGCACAGGTGGTGGACACGGGCAAAAGTGTGCAACCACTGCCGCCCAACGTGCCCAGCGATAACGACTGCGGCTGTTATTACCATGAATTTGAGGTGCGCGAAACGGGGGGCGATGTTTTCATTCGCTTCGACGGTGTGGAGACGGCGTACAAACTGTGGATAAACGGCAAATTTGTAGGTTATAGCGAAGACAGCAAACTGCCAAGCGAGTTTAATGTTTCACAATACGTGCAAAAAGGGCTTAACTCCGTGGCCGTGCAAGTGGTACGCTTCACCAAAGCCAGCTATATCGAAGACCAGGACTATTGGCATATTTCTGGCATTTTCGGTGGTGTTAGCCTAATTTACAAAGCCAAAACCCGTATCGAAGACTATCATATTACCGCAAAACCGAGTGGCACAAGCGGCCATATTTCTGCTGATGTAAAAATCACGCCTGTGCACCACTTCACAAAATATGCGGTGAGCGTAAGTGTTTACGGCGCAAATGGCCAACTACTAGCGCAATCCACAGCGCACCCAGCCGAAGCCGCCCAGCGTTCTGTCAAACAAGGGCCAAATGCAAATACAGCCCGCGTTACGCTAAATATCCCAGACATCACCCCATGGACAACGGAAACCCCTGTGCTGTACCGCCTTGTAATGTCCCTAATTTCCCCAGATGGCGAAGTAACAGACGTAGAGGCCTGCAACATCGGCTTCAAAACCCTGGAAATAAGAAATGGCGTGCTGTACTTAAACAACAAGCGAATAATTTTCCAAGGCGTAAACCGCCATCAGCACCACTACCAGACAGGCCGCAACGTATCCCGCGAGTGGATGCGCAAGGAAATAATTGAAATGAAGCGCATGAACATAAACGCCGTGCGCACCAGCCACTACCCATGTCATCCAATGTGGTACGAGCTGTGCGACGAAATGGGCATACTGCTGGTGTGTGAAGCCAACTTGGAAACCCATGGCGTAAGCGGCCAACTAACCCAAGACCCCGCCTGGAGCAATATGTTCCTGGAGCGGGCTGTGCGCATGGTGCAGGTTTTCAAAAACCATGTGAGCATTTATGCATGGTCGCTGGGCAATGAAAGCGGATGTGGGCCAAACCACGGCGCAATGGCTGGCTTTATTCGCGAATACGACCCCACCCGCCTTTGCCAATATGAAGACGGCAACCCAAGCGGCCTTGTAAGCGACGTGCGCGGCACAATGTACGCGCCAATTGACGCTATCGAGCGCATGGCAGGCGACCCGAACGATATCCGCCCGATAATTCTAGTGGAATATCTGTACCAAATCCGCAGCGGTGGCGGCGGTTTGTATCATTTTAGGCAGCTTGTGGAAAAATACGAACGTTTCCAGGGCGGTTTTGTGTGGGATTGGCAGGACAAAGCACTGGAATGCGAAACCGAAGACGGCAAAAAGTTCTTCGGCTACGGCACAGATTTTGGCCGCTACTACGATAACGAATGCCCGCCGTTTATGACCAACAACGGCATAGTTTTGCCAGACCTGCGCTGGAAGCCTGTAGCACACGAACTAAAACAGGCCTACGCGCCAATTGTAGTACGCGAGGTGGCAAAAATCTACCCATGGCGGCCATATGACTACGCCCCAAACCAGTACGAGATACAAAACCGTACGTACACAAAACCCCTTAGCGATTATGAAATTACAATGGTGCTGTTGGAAGATGGCCACGAGGTACGCCAAGAAAAAATCGCCCACAACGAACTTGCGCCAGGCGAAACAACCACCATTACAATCGTACCAAACTACGAGCTAGACCCTGCGCGGGAGTATTTCATCGAGTTCCGTATATTGGAAAAAGAGCGCACAGCACACGCGCCCGCGGGGTACGAGGTTGCCCGCTTTCAATACGAATTACAAGCACCAAACACCGTATACAAACCCACTGGCCTGGTAGGCGAAGACGTGGCCAGCTATATAGACGACAAGCTAATAACCCTGTCCGCCAGCGGCGTAGAAGCATATCTCTGCCGCGAAACAGGCGCGCTAACCCTACGCAAAGGCAATGACGAATATGTAAAATTAGGCGGCACGCCAGCATTAGACCGCCCAATGTCCTGCATAGATGCAGAGCCAAGCTGGGGCGGCATGGCAAATGTTTTCCCACTGGTACGCGACGGCAACACAGAGGTAGTACTTGACGAAGCCGACTTGATAAACGCCGATACAGCCGTGGCAATTTTCAAAATAACCACAATAAAGAACGGTGCGGAATTGGTGACATACGCCAAAAACATATACACCCTGCTGCCATCTGGCGATTTGGAAGTGGACTTTTCAATAAATATAAACCAGGGCCTGGCCTTTGTGCCACGGGCAGGGCTGGAATTTGTACTGCCCGCTGGTTTTGATAAGCTGAGTTTCTACGGCCTTGGCGGTAATGAGAATTACCCAGACCGCCAAATGTCTGCATTCATGGGCGTTTATGAAAGTAACGTCCGCGACGAACATTTCCCATACAGCCCTCCATCTGAATGCGGCGGCCACGGTAACACCCGCTGGGTTAGCCTGGAGAATGAAAAAGGCGCGCGGCTTAACGTGATTGGGCATAGTCCGTTCCATTTCCACGCACTGGGTAACTCGGTGGCGGATTATCACAAGGCAATGCACGACCACGAATTGCTTGCGCGGGACGAAGTTTACCTTAATATCGACGCCGCCCACAGCGGTATCGGCAGTAATATGTCCTGGGGCAGCCATGTTAGTGAAGAACATATGGTAAAAGCCGGGGTGCATGGGTTGAAGTTTGTTTTGCAAGTGGATTAGATTATACCGCATTATGTAAGGTTGGTAGAGTTGGGCTTTAAGTAACTTTATTTTGCAATTATAAGAGGCCTAAGGGTGCGGAATGCACCTTTAGGCCTCTTTAATTTGCAATTTTACTCCGTCACAAGCCTATAAGCCGATATCTTACGTATCCGCCAGGCCACAGCCATAGACACTACATACGAAAGCACAACTACGCCTACCGCTGTAAAAATCGTCCACATAAGCGGCAGAGGGATATTTACACTAACGCTACCCGCTACGCCGCTTACTAGCACAAAAAATAAATCAAATGTATTAAAGCCAACAATTGCGCCAGCGGCCGCACCCAGTAAAATAGCAGGGGTAAGGCCAAGTGAAATCTGGTTCATAAGCTGGAAAGTAGTAAAGCCCAGTGCTTTTTGCACGCCCAGTTCCCGCCGTTTGCGCAGAATGGCGGTTTTTATCACTAGATAAATTGTGGCAATAACTATCGCGCCAACAACCACCATTATCACTACAGTTATGGCGGCAAAAATTCCGCCCAGGGACTCTATAAACCCTTCGGCAATTTCGTCAAACACCATAATTTGTACAAAAATATCGCCCTCGGTTTCACGCATCATGTTGGCAAAAGTTGTGCCGCAAGTACCGTCTTCCAAAAACACCATCAAGGCTTGAAACTCAAAATCTTGCATACGGCGCATTCCGTCGCCGCTAATAGCGGTAACTGCCCCATCCATGCTTTGGGTTTTGCCTATTACATAAAACTCAAAATCTTGCCCGCCGCTGCGCACGGTAACGGTGTCGCCCATTGCCATGCCTGTGGCTTGCATGGCGGCGGTGCTTAGTGCAATTTCATGGTCGTAAATTGGGTAGCGGCCACGCACCAGCATATTGCCCCGCATTTCCGCGCTATCTTCAAACACATCCGAGAACATTAGCATACCTTCCACGGAAAGGCGAACGCCGTTGTGCACCCCTGTTACGCCTGTAACTTGCGGGTTTTGGCGCAGGCGGCTGGCCACGCCTTGGGTGTAGCTTTCATCCCGCACGATAACGGCCAGCTCGAAAGTTTCGCCAATCAGTGTTGTAAGAAATGCCTCGCTGTTCACATTTACGGCGTAATGTGTGCCAATGCCCACAACGGCGGTAAATGTTATGCCAAAAATTATCACCCCAACGGCAATTGCCTGCCGCTTGTTTTGTAAAATATCTTTCAACGCCAGTAGCGGTGTGAGTGCGCCGGGGGTTTCTTCTATAGGAATAACATTGCGCTTGCGCTGTGTCACGCGCCCGCCGCGCAACGCAACGATCGGATACAATTGGAAAATGCGCACAGATGACAAAAACGAGAAAAACAGTACGCATCCCACAATAAACCCAAGCATAATCAGTTTTGCCACCACGTTAATGTCAGGCCGCCAAACAAATGGGAACATTTGCCCAAAAATAGACGTAACAACCGGCATAAGTAGCTGAGAAACCAGCACCCCAACCACGCCGCCAACGGCTGCAATAAGGCCAAACTGCATTAGTACCGAGCCGATTATCTCGCGGTTTTTATAGCCCACAGCCTTTTGAATGCCGATGTTTTCCATGCCTTCGTCTATGCTATTGCTAATACGGAAGCGGATAACCACCAGGCTAACGATAAGGAACACGACTGCAAAAACCGCCAAAATCGAGCCAACAACAATGGGAATTAGCAAGTGTGAACCGCGGTTATTAACACTGTTGTGGGTCAGTGACATGATTTCCACCGCGTCAGGTACAGGTGGCAGGTCGATAAGATAGTCGATATAGTCGTTTACAAAGGCCAGGGTCTCGCCACTGTCGTATAGGCGTGCGAGTAGTATTGTCTCCACTTCCCCTGGGAAGCGCGAGCGCAAATAAACATACATTTCATCGGAAACATACATACGCCGCCTAAAACCGTTTTGCGCGCCAAACATAATTTCCTCAACACTGCCCGCTACGGTGAAGGTAAAATCTTCATCCATAAAGGAGAAGGTTATCGGGTCGCCAAGCTGCATATTGCCGCCAAGCATCATGTAATGAGGGATGTAAATTGCGTGGCCTGTAAGTGGCAGATAGTCGTCAATTAGCGTTAGCGGGTTGAAAATTTGGTTAGCATAAACCCGCGAAAACATTAGTAGCCCCGTATCCGGCAGGCCGTTGAAAAGTACATCGCCCTGGGCTTGCACGAACTCTTGAATTTCTGAAGCCTCGATGCGGGGGTCTTGTTGTATGAAATTTTGCTGGGCGGCGGAAAAATTTTCGTCGTCGGAAAGCTGAGTTACAAAATGGGAAACGTTAAGCTCTTCCGAATGGCGGTCGAAAAAGTCGCCAATACCAAACAGCATTACAAATGCGATATTTACAAATAGCGCAACCAGTAGCATTACAAGTACCAGGCTTATTGAGTTGCCCTTGCTGCGTTTCAAATTTGCTTTTGTTAACATCCATACATTGCGCACCTCACCACCCCATATCCGACAAGAACCCGCGCAATTTTTCGTGTCGCGTGGTGTCGCCACTTTCGTATTTGCCTAAATCCAACTCGCCTACTATGCCGCCGTCGCTGAAATACAAAATGCGGTTGCCCCGGCGGGCAGAGCGAATGTCGTGCGTTACCATTACAATGCTTTGGGCGTTCCGCTCGTTTACTTCTGTTATTGCATCCAGCACAGCCAGGCCGTTTTGGGAGTTTAATGCGCCCGTTGGTTCGTCTGCAAAAACTACGCTGGGGCTGTTTATTAGTGCGCGGGCGATACCTGCACGCTGGCCTTCACCGCCGGAAACCTGTGACGGCAGTTTGCGCCAGATGGTTTCGTCCAGGCCAAATGTGCCTAGGATTTTTTTTGCACGGGCTGCAATTTCTGGCTTGTTTTTGCTAACCAACAAGCCGCAGGCGATAACATTGTCTAAAATGCTCATGTTACCAAGCAGGTGATTTTGCTGGAAAACGAAGCCGCAGTTGTCGCGGCGGAAAACGGCTAGTTTGTCGTTTGACAGGCCGCTGATTTCCCGGCCGGCAAAGCTAACGCCGCCGCTGGTTGGTTTATCCATACCGGATAGTGCATACAGCAGGGTGGATTTGCCCGCGCCTGATGGGCCCATTATTACGGTAAAATCGCCCTGGTAAATTTCCAAGTCCAGGTTTTTGATAACGTGTTGAACTGTGTCACCTGTCGTAAAAGATTTGCAAAGTTTGTTTGCTGATAGAATTTTATTCATTTTAGTCGCTCCCATAATTTGTCCAGACGAAGTGCGCACCTTCGTCTGCCATTGTCTACGGGAAGAATATACGTCGTGTGGTTTGCAATAGTTTCACGACGGAGAAAAATAGTGACAAATGTCATGGGTGGAATGGCTTAATCAACTGGTTGGATTTGGTTACCAGTTGATTTTTTTGCGCAATCCTAGCGTCGGCGCGTAGCGGCGTAAGACTGCAATTGGGTAAATCGTAATATTACTGATAGGTAATTGACCGCATTTCCTATAGCTCAATATTGAAAATCGCGAAAAAAGATGTTATACTAATTGCACGGAGGCGTTATACCATGACTATGGCTAAAATTATTTAAGGCAGAAACAGAGGAAGAATTAACAAATATCGAAGCATTGGAGGTGCCGATGATGAGTGCAGCAGTACAAGCATACCGCAATGTAGCAGCTTCGTCAGAGTTTCGTGAAATAGCACGTTTACGGTCTAAAGCACGGCATGATGAAGCACAGGCTTTGAACAACGCAAGGCGTGAAGAAAGAGCAAAATTGCAAGGTGTAATTGACGAAAAGGATGCCCTAATAGCTGAACTTCAAGCACAGCTTGGCAAGAAATAAGTAAAAAAAACAATGTAAAAGAGCAAAGCCCGATATGCGGAGGTTTAACACCTTCGTCCTATCAGGCTTGATGAACACCACGCCCGCCCCCCTGCCCTTCTGGCAGGGGGGCGGGCTTTTTTTACATATGTATGGGGCTTGTATATCTATTTATCCCGTAAAATCTCTATTATGTTTACTACAGCTCTAATTTCTCTATCGCTTAACCCTACATAATTCGCTGCTACTTTTTCCACACCTAGCAAATAATCTGTTGTCACCTTAAATAGTGCTGCAAGTTTTACCAAAACCTCATAACTGGGTGAATGCTGCTCTAATTCATATGATGATATCATTGCCTTGGTAACACCAACCCTTTGCGCTACCTCACTTTGTGTCATACATTTTTCAAGCCGCAAGGCCTTTATCCTTGTTCCTAAATTTACCATATTTGTACACCTCTAGCTGATTCTATTACCCCAATGTATGGTTATCCATGACAAAGTAAGTCAATACTTGACAAATGTTTTGGCATCCTGTATAGTCAATACACAATATGAACCGATGAGTCATGCCGACATGGACTGGAAAGTGTTGCCTGTAAAATACCCCCCTCAATCGTATCAAGCCCTCGAAAGGAGTACACTCATGTCTAAAATGGTCGCGCTAAATAACCAACCAATTCTTATGTGCTATAGCTATTTATCAAATATGTTTTCTGTAATACCGTTTAACATAGAAAACGACAGCCCCATTTTTCATGCAGCTAATATGGAATGGAACGCTGATAGTCATGCAACTAAAAACTACAAATCAATAGCAAACAATGCAGTAATCAGACAAGATAACGCCCATACCTATGTTCTAAGAGAAAAGTACTCGCCTAAAATATATTGTGACTTTTATAATGAAGTAACAGGCAATTGTAAATTTGTAGTTAATATCCTCGACTACTATTTTTCAGAGCCTTATGCTTTTTTTAACATCTATATAAACAAAAAGCCTGGACAGATACACATAGAAAATGAGTTAGATGCAATAATCGAAAAAGGATATATGAATGATATGATTAAGGGGGATATCAACCTATATAAGCTAAATAAGTTTGGGTTTTGCCTGCACAACAACGGAGAACGGACATTGCTCGATAGTTTAGATAACCCCGGAAAAAACCATTGGCTTGCAGCAGAAGTGAAAGATGGCATCCTTTCATTTTCCCACTCAACAGATGGCAACCAGTGGGAAACCGTCTATAGCGAAAATATAGATACACAAAAATATGAAATTGGCTTGCAGACATATGTAGGCGAAGAGCAGAGTTACCCATGGTTATTTTCTAATTTTATCCAAATATATATGCCATTGGATTTAAGCACTGACGATTTGCCCCTTGATTATTATTTTCCTCAACGAAAGTTATTCGATTATTCCTTGATTAACCCGTTCTTCGATTATGAAAATATTCCTAAAAAACTAATAAACAGAGTACCTATTGACATAATTGACCTATTACGCAATTCCATAGACATGAACATACCAATAAATGTGCATTTGAACGAATTTTATGTAGAAAATAGGGCTGCATTTGGGTGCGCGAAGTATGACCATGAAAATCTATTATTTGGATATGATGACGCAGAGCAAGTGTTTTACCTGCAAGGCTATGACAGCGGAGCACTACGACGCACAAAAATAAAATATGAAAATTTTATGCAAGCATTTGATACAAGTGACTATCCCGACACAATAACGTTACTTCGTCCAAATGTTTTAGGATTTGTGTACAAGCTAGACATAAATACAGTAGTTGATAGCCTGGAAGAGTATTTATCTTCATACGATAGCAGAAAGAGCAACCAAAGAATTATGCAAGATGGAATGCATATTGTGTTTGGCCACTCGATATATAACAATATTTTATGTAATGACACCAATATGAGTATTTTATTGCAAGACCAGCGCATCACACATTTTTTATATGAGCACAAAGGACTTATGGCGTTAAGAGTAGAGTATCTTCATGCTAAGGGCTACATACCCACTGCTGATTACCCAAGTATTGCAGCTGCATTTAACAAAATAACCTTTCTTGCGCTAACACTTCGCAACCTGGTTATAAAAAATATGATTAGCAAAAATGAAAAAAACGTTTTGCGTATAGCAGATTTGCTCTCAGAAATTCGCGATTTAGAATATGTAAGTTTGAAATCGTTACTTGATTTGCTACCGAAAATTAAGCGGAGGGATATTTGTGAACGAAACAGTTGTAATAATTGATAGTGGCGTGGACAAGCAGTATACAAACATAACAGGCGGAGTGTCCATAGCCCTTGATGAAAACGGGAACGCTGTTTTTTTTGAAACATTTACCGACAATATTGGGCATGGCACAGCTATTTACCACATAATCAATGACGCTTGCAGGAATGTTGATTTTTTCATTGTCAAGATGTTTGATGCGTCATACCAAACAGACCCATCTTTATTGCTACACGCGTTGCAATATGTGCATGACAATGTGCCCTGCAAATTTATTATTATCAGCTCTGGCACCGCCGCGTACCAAAATAAAAAAGCAGTTTCTGAAATAATCGACAAACTGCATATTGATAAGAATGTATTTATTGTTTCTGCGTTTAACAATGATGGCGCACTATCCTTCCCATCATCACACCACAATGTAATTGGTGTTGACTCGTCCGAGTTTATAGTAGCTGCGGACAGATATTTTGTAGTAAAAAATAGCCCCGTTAATATATTAAGTAGCAAGCGCACTCAACGGTTAAAATGGCTTAACGGTACAAAACATATCGCTTCTGCCAATAGCTTTTTAGCCCCAGAGTATGCCGCAATGCTAATTGAGGCGTATCAAAAATCTGGACGGGCGATTAGCAGCAATGATGATTTGTTAGACAGCATTTGCTACAAAGCAAACAAAATCAATTGTGACGAAACAGGCGACTATGCAAAAATCAAGAAATACTTGTCAGCCGATTGTTTGCCAAAAATACCTGGCAAAAAAATAAAAGCAATCGCGTTCCCTTTCGCAAAAGAAACCCACATCATGGCCGCAAATGAAGATTTGTTGTCTGTGGATATTATAGACTTTTACGACATACGCCAAAGTGGTAAAATTGGCGTAGAAGTTGGCAACCTGCTTGGCTATTGCGCAAATAAAAAACGCATTAAAGATATTAACTCCATTGATTGGTCAAGCGAAGACTTTGACATGGTTATTTTAGGACATTGCTCATATATAAACACTACCACTAACCAGGACTGGTACAAGCATATACATGACTTGGCAAAAGAACACGATAAATACATCATGTCACTTGACCCTGCCGAGCTTGACTATCCTAAGCTAATTTCCCCGCCAATAGTAACATCATTTGCGGGCACAACGTTCGGAAAATTGCAACAAATAACCCCTCCTGTTTTAGGCGTTTTTGGGACAAGCTCAAAACAAGGAAAATTCAGTTTACAATTAAACCTTCGCAGAAGATTACAGCAAGACGGCTTTGTTGTGGGGCAAATTGCTACAGAACCAACGGGATACTTATTTGGTATTGATTATACAATTCCCACCGGCTTTAACAGGAGTATTCATTTAGCGAAAGAAGCCATGGCGTTGTTCCTTAACGATATTATGTACGAATGCAGTTTGAAAGAACCTAGTATTATACTTACGGGTTGCCAGTCTAGTACGCTTGCACCTACATGGGTTCATTATTCGCAATTGGCTTTTACACAATATGAATTTCTTGTAGGTACATTTCCTGATGCAGTGTTGCTCGTTGTCAACAAATTTGATAATGTACGTTATATACAGCGCACTATAACGTTTATTGAAACGGTAGCAGATTGTCCTGTAGTTGCCTGCGTTATTAGTCCAACCCCGACTAGCCATGCAACTGCCTTTAACTCGCCAGACGAGCTTGCGGCACAAATTGGCAAACCTGTGTTTGAATTTGGTAATATTGAAAACATTTACAACACGGCTATAGGTTACTTTGGTGGCTAGTATGAGTGAAATAAATATGAAAGACATCATACTTAAAATATTCGATGAAATTAACATTTTAACTGATGAGGACGGGATGCTTGTAAGTATAGATTCCCTGTCATATATACAGCTAATAGTAGCGCTGGAAGATAGCTTTAATATTATTTTTCCAGATGAACTGTTAGTTATTAGCACTCTTAAAAATGTGGATGATTTCGTAGTTGTAGTTGGAAATTTGATAGATATGAATCCAATTGAGAAAAGAGAGATTGTTTATGAAAATAGTTAAAGAAACGTTCTTGGAAGAGCTCGGAAATAGAAGAATTGAAGAGTTGGAAAAGCAATATAATTTCGTTTACCTTAATAACGTTGAAAAACACAAGCATAAATGGAAATATGTCTCCTTGCTTGGATGGGCATTGGTGATAATTTTAGTGTTTATTATAAATAGACACGACATAACACCAATGATGAGTGAAGACAATACAACATTTGAAACTGTTTTGATTATATTAGCAGTCGGAGTGTCAACAAAAATCTTGACATATTTACATGAACTTATTCATTTGCTTGCTTTTCCTCGCGGATGGAGTAAGAAATATATTGTTTTTACGCGTTTCGATATAATACCCTTTTACGATGGGTTTACATCAAAAAGAAGGTGGCTGATAATGGCAATAGCTCCTGTTATTATCATCGGCGGTTTGTTGGTTTTGCTGTATTTTATATTCAATTTGCATTTGATAATAACACTGATATTCTTTTCCATGAATTTAATGATATCAATGCAAGACATTTATATCTTTTTTGACCATTTGAAAAATGCACCCAAAAATTCCTATGTTTATGGAAATGCGTTTACTACTGATATCAGTAGGGAGAAATACAAGGAATTATTATATGACCAGTAAATAATTTTGACCTTATTATACTTCATATAAAAACAAAATTACGAAGGGAGAAGGTTTTTTATGACCAAAACATTAACAAAGCCCAAAAAAATTGAGTACAGTGAATACGCCTATTACCTCAATGGCGAAAATTTCAGCCTCAAAAATGGAGTAAAAGGTGCGTGCACAACTATCCATTTATCACTTGGCGTTGGGATTGCAGCAGGAAGCCAGTGGGGTGTCGGCGCGGGTATTGCAGTGGGAGGATTTGCTGCCGTTTGCTCATTCGTCGGTCACGGACTAAGATAAAAGATTGCTATAAATAGCTAACTTCTTAAAAAGCTAGCTTAGAAATGCAACTTGACGAATTTTCAACTTCATTATCACAACACTATTTTTGCAACAAAATAATTAAACCACACGAAGTGTATAAGGTGCACAGAATCCATGAGTTTTTGTTTGCTGGATCAGAGCGTTTCAAGGCTCATGGATTCTGTATTTGCATAACGAGTATATCACAAGAGGTATGGTATAAGCAAATTAACCGCATAACTGCGGTTGTTTTTGTTGCAATTTGCCACATACTCTGAAATAATATAAGTACAACAAAATCCCACACCATTGGAGGCCTCCCCATGAAAACCAACTTCCTATTCATCCTAAAAACCTACTGGCAATACGGCAAACCATTTATGATACTTTCAATTCTATACGTCGTAATTGTCGCACCCGTCAGCACACTTGCAACGGTATTGCTTACCCAACACGTAACAGACGCGGTAGCATCTGGCTACGCATTCGACCAGGTAATGAGAATAATCATACAGTTCGCCATTGTTCTCATATCTACTATAATTTTAAGCAACATTTACGAAACCTATGGCGAAATTGCCAGGACAAAAATCAAACAAAAAATAAACCTAGACATATACAAAAAAGCCTACGAAACAGACTACCAACATTTCGATAACCCAGACTTCTACAATAACTATACATGGGCAATAAACGAATTTGCGCAAAAGGCAGAAGAAGCCGCGAACATATTCGTAAACATATTTCAATCCCTGGCCGTTGCCGTCACCATGTTCACCTTAATAATAATACTTGGCCCGTGGATTGTTGTTATGACAGTTGCAATGCTAGTAATCGCTACATTTATCGAGATGCGGCGCAACAAATATTACATCAAGCGCCAAGAAGAAATAGTACCAAAAGACAGGAAACTGGACTATGCCCATCGAGTATCCTATCAGCGAGAATATTCTGCCGACATAAAAAGTACAACACTACGTAAATTTATAGTTGATATGTACAATAACAGTGCCAACGAAAAAGTTGGAGTAATGAAAGGGTTTGTAAGGCCTGTTTTATCATGGCTGTTTGTGCAAAACCTTATGGCACTGGTGTTTAATGCGGGCATTATGATATATATCAGTTTTTCTATAATTGTAAGTGGCACTATCGTTGGCGTGGGTAAGTTTGCCGGTTTAACCGCGGCAAATATTCAGCTATACAACGCCCTAAGCGGTTTTTTCAACCTAATCAGCCAGGTTAATAACATTGGAATGTATGTAGAGCACGTTATGCCGTTTTTTAACGCGCAATCTGTTATAGAAACAAACGCAAGCCCAGATGGACAGGCGTTGAAACCTGCGTCTGATGGCGCATTCACATTAGAACTGAAAGATGTGTCCTTTGGCTATCAAAATTCTAATTTTGCTTTGCGCAATGTAAATTTCCGTATTAAGGCTGGGGAGCGCGTTGCCATTGTTGGCGAAAACGGTGCGGGCAAATCTACCTTATTTAAACTGCTACTGCGCTTGTACGATGTAAACGAAGGGCAAGTTCTGGTAAATGATGCGCCGATAAACACTTACGACATCCATTCCTTGCGTAACAAAATTGGCGTTGCATTTCAAAATCCTAACCTGTACGCCCTACCTCTTGCCGACAACCTAAAATTATACGGCAGTGTAGAAGACGACAAGATTGCCGATATAATTATGGATATTAAAATGCATGGCACTTTACTAAAATCAAACGCGGATATTCACACCGAGGTTACAAAGGAATTTTCGCAAGATGGTATCATAATGTCGGAAGGCGAGGCGCAAAAAGTTGCGATTTCTCGTATTCTGACAAAAGACTTTGGGTTGCTACTACTGGACGAGCCGTCGTCGTCCTTAGACCCTATTGCCGAACATGAGCTTATGCAGCAGATTTACGCAAGTGCGCATTCTACAACGTCTATCCTTATAGCGCACAGGCTTTCTACCGTGCGTGACGCGGATAGGATATATGTAATGGATAGTGGCAGCATTGCAGAAGTTGGCAACCACGATGAGTTAATGGCCGCCAAAGGGAAATATTATGAAATGTTTACAATGCAGTCGGAAAATTATTTAAGGTAGTAAGGCACATTTATAGAGGTGAGAACTTCAACTGGTTGGATTTGGTTACCAGTTGATTTTTTTTGCAAGTTTCACTTTGTACAAACCTTACTTGCAACCAGCCCTAACTACTGGTATTATTTACATGACAAAAATATTTCCTTAGGAGGAAACACATGGTTATCACAATTTTAATCTGGCTGCTTTTTGGTGCAGTCATCGGACTGCTCGCGGGCTACATTATGAAAGTTAAAAGCGGCTGGCTATGGACAATCGTACTAGGTATCATAGGTGCGGTTGTTGGCGGATTTATTGCACAGTTGCTGGGCTTTGGCGGCGTTAACGTTGACTTTGCGTTTAACCTTGATTTTATTATCAGCGTTCTTATCGCTGTTGGCGGTGCGTGCCTTGTTGTGTTTGTAGCCCGCGCGCTTAAAATCATTAAATAATCCAGTGCAGTACAGACCAATTGGCAAAACCGGCCTAAACGCCAGCATTATCGGGCTCGGGTGCGAGTACCTGGACACAGGCAACCCAACCTACGAGCAAATTAAAGAAACCATTGACGCCGCCCTTAGCGGTGGCGTCAATATTTTTGACATTTTTATGCCGGGTACAAAATGTCGGGAAGAAATTGCGCGCGCAATCGGCAACCGCCGCAAGGATATCATAATCCAAGGCCACATCGGCTCTACGGACGTAAACCGCCAATACGATATAAGCCGCGATATTCCCACAATAATGAAGTATTTTGAGGAAATGCTACGTATATATGGACGTATAGAACTTGGGATGCTCTTTTTCATAGACTCGGAAGAGGACTACAAGGGTGTTTTCGATACTCCATTCATTTCCTATGTAGAAAAACTGAAGCGGGACGGCGATATCGGCCATATCGGTTTTTCTTCCCACAACCCTAAAACTGCAATGCGCGTAATCGAAACGGGAGCAGTGGAAATGCTAATGTTTAGCATAAACCCCGCCTTTGATATGTTGCCCTCGACAGAGTATGTCTTCGACCATATGGACAAGCGTTTTGGCCGCGATATGTTCCGCGGCATTGACCCACAGCGCGCCGCGCTGTACACCATGTGTGAAGAACGGGAAATTGGCATAACGGTAATGAAAGCCATGGGCGGCGGCAAGCTAATGAGCGAGCAGCACACGCCTTTCGAGAAGCCAATGACGCTTGCGCAATGCCTCCATTACGCCCTTTCTCGCCCTGCGGTGTGCTCTGTTTTGCCAGGTTGCAAAACAGCCGAGGAAATGAACCAAGCCCTGGCATACCTTGCGGCAGCAGAAGCGGAGAAAGATTATTCCGCTATAATAAGCACAATTACACCAAATTTTAAGGGCGCGTGCGTGTACTGCAACCACTGCCAGCCATGCCCCGTTGGCATAGATATTGCCACAGTGCATAAGTACTTAGACATTGCAAAGCTAAACCCCACAGCAGTACCGCCGTCGGTTATTAGCCATTATGAAAGTCTTGCCGCCCACGGCCGTGACTGTGTAGCTTGCGGCCATTGCGAAGGGCGTTGTCCATTTGGGGTACAAATAATTGAAAATATGAAAACAGCCGAGAAGTTACTCGGGTGCTAACGCACATATGTAAAACGGAAGAGTTGTTAGTGTGCAGGAACTAAACACATTTTTTCAAAATTTATTTAACGTTATGAACCACCAAGACTTAGTAATAATCATGGTGGTTTATTTGGCTGTTTCGGTGCTGGCTATAATCTTGCGCGTTATCGCGCATTTGCATTATTCCAGTGCCATAATGGCTGTACATATGGACACCCGCAAGGAGCTAACCAGCAAGGCAGACCTAGCCAAGCTGAAAAACCCAGCGTTGCGCAAGATAGTGGCAGAGTATATTCGCGCGGTAGAACACACAAAAACAGCAAGTTCGCGCCCCATAATAGAGCGTACCGTAGCCAAAAAAAGCCTGCTTGGCTGGCGATACCATAATGTAATGCCACTTGTGGAAAGTCTGGAAACAGGCTTGCTTTTGGTTGGGTTAATATTGGCCGTTACTTTCAGCGACAATGCCTTTGCGTATGGCACACTTACCGCTGCCGTTTTTGTAATAACCCGCCTTAACATGGCGTTTTTTAACGCACGTGCCGCCCAAGCGCAGCTTGTGGACGATATTCAAATTTACATAGAGCGTGATGTTTCACGCTTTTTTGTGCCCGCATCGCCCGCCGCGGCTGGTTTTGACAAAAAAGCATTGGAAGACCTGGGGCACATAATTTCCACGGCAATGAAGCAAGTGTCGGTAGAATTCAAAGAAGCCACAGCCGCCATAGCCCCGGCAATTGAAGGAAGACTTGCCGTACCCCTAGAGCAGTGGAAAAGCATTGCACAGGAAATGGCAGACGTATCAAAAAGTGTGGCGGATTCTTCCGAGAACCTAAATACAGCCACGGAAAATATGGTTGCACATGCGCAAAATATAACAAAAGCCAGCGAAAAACTAACCTCTTCCTGCGAACTACTGGGCACTCATATGCACGCCCATTCCGGCGCGCTATCTAACCAGCTAACTGCCTTAACCGACGCAATTGCCCAATTCGCCACACAACAAGAGGCGTTAACAAACCAAGCAAAATATATCGAGCGCAACCAACAAACATTGGACGCAACAATTACAAGCTACGAAGAATCTTTGCAGAATCTCACACAATCGTTGGGCGACGGCCTTGGCGCATTTGTAAACATACACGCCCAAACATCAGCCCAAACAATAAATGACGCATTTAAGGCGAACCTAGACAAGCTATTCTATGCGCGGGAAGGAAGCATGACATACCGCCCAAATGGTGGTGATGAAAAATGAGCCAGCGCCCGGTTCTGCATTCCAACATCAGCGACATTGAAATTGAAACAAAGGATATATGCATTGGCAGTTTTACAATTAAAAACACAGGTAGCGATATATTAAAAGGCCAAATTATTTCACGCTGCACTGGTCTTATTTTTGACCCTATCGAATGGGAGGGCAACAGCCAAACAATCACATATACTTTCAACGCCCAGGATGCAGGGCTTTCCCCTGGCGATGTGGCGCATGGCCACGCATATATTTCATCCAATGGCGGAGAAATACGGCTGGCCGTTACTGCAAGGCTTACAAAAATGTCCATTTCTACCCCAGAGGGCATAGCCATTGCCAACTTGCAGGATTTTTTTGAATATGCCCAAACTAACCCAACCCAGGCGCGCCGCATTTTTGTAGATAGCGAGTTTTATATGCTGCTGCTTGCGCTGGAATACGAATATATGGAAGCATATGAATCCCTGCATAAAGACTCTAACAGAGAGCGGGCACTGGACAATTTTTTCATATTAAGCGGGCTAAAGGGCAAGACCAACATTACTATTCCAGTGAAAAAATTCGACTTCACATATCCACCAAACTCAAGAAAGCCGATTAGTAGCACAATCCAACTGGAAAAAACCGATGGCGGGTATGTAGAGGCCGCTATTTCCCAGGGAATGGACGCAATTTGGCTAAACTGCAATGCCAGCCGCGTTACCGCCAGCGACTTTAAGGACGGATTACAAGCGGCGGTGGATTTTTCTATTGATATTGGCAAAATTAGCGCACCCTATGTGCGGGAGTTCGTGCATATCGGCGGCGATACAGTGGAAATAACCTGCCGATGCCTGCCATCGGTAACATTCGCCTTAAACCGCACCGCATTTAGATTTGATGACAGGGGCACAATAGCTGTTACAAACAACACTGGCCACGATATTCGGGTAGAGGTTTATTGCCCAGAAAGTTATGTGCGCTTTAAAGCGCGCAGCTATATAATTGGCCAGTCAGGCGAGATACCCTTTGACATAAGGCCGTCGGCCTTCCTTAGTGCGCAACTTTTTTTTAGGAAAACACTGTATATGAAAACCGTAATCGAATTAAGAGCGGCAATGCCTGGGCTGGTTTTTAGCAATAAACTGCCGTTATTTGTCGGGGAGTGGTAACTTGTCAAACTTCTTCGAAGAAAAAATACCATATTTGGAAGAACGAGCAGCAAGCGGCAGTGTAAAACTAGCCGCTATTTTGGCACTTAGGTACTGGCAGGCCGCTTGTTTTAGCCCGGATTCTGCCCAGGCACGTACTTTGCTTGGGCGTGCAAACCATGTAGCCCTTACAAACCACCGCCGCAATGCCTCAAATATCGAAACCCGCTCCCTTTCCATTTTTATAGCAATAGAGGCCGGTTATTTTGACAGCGCGAACGAGATGCTGGACAAGGCCATGGGATACAAGGCGTTCTTACGCGGGAATGCACCGCGGCAATATCAAACCATCAATTTCCTGTACGCATATTTGGAAATTAAGCAAAAGCGCGTACGGTCTGCCCGTAAATATTGGCGGGCGTTAACCAATACAGCAAAAACAAGCACCGATGGGGAGTATATGACATTTGAAGGGCTACTGCACTTGGCAAGTGGCCAATTTGAAGAAGCGTTTGACTTTTTCCACAGTGCATATAACAGCGGTTGCCGTAGCGTTTTATTATACGAAGGGTTATTTCGTTGCTTTCGCACCGGGCCAAAAGCCAGTGTCTATGCCCATGGCGACATGATTCTTCCTATACTAATATATGCTGCAAAACTGGGTGTGAATATTGGCGATGTAGCTATGCGCCATCCAGAAGCCCTTGCAGACGCCGCCACCGCCTCACCCATGGAAGCGGAGCGACTGTACAAACTATGCGGATACACGCCACTGCTACAACAAATTTGCGCCGCACGTATAGCAAACGATGACAAAAGCGCAGCCGCCCACGCCCTTTACCAAGATGCCGAGCAGGCTCAGGTTGTTATACAAGGACTTTTCCGCTATCTGGTCCATAGCGCGTATCAAAACAATGTCGCCTTTTTAAGCCACTATACCCTGCAAAAATTCCTTCAATCTGAGGAAATGGAGCATGATTTGGCCATGTATGTATATAGCATGGTGCTTTCCAACCCAGGTTTTGCAGACTTAGTGCCTCCCCACCAGGATAAAATACTAAAATTGGCAGAAAACTGCATAAAAAAGGGCGTTTCTGGCCGCACCGCCAACAGCTTGTACTATTTTTGGTGGCAAAAAAATGGCCGCCACGAAGAAATGGAAGAACTTCTATACAAAGACCTTAACAGTTACGAGGTTTCCATAGACAACAACCAGATAAAGCATATATATTTTATCGAGCCAGAAAAACGCGGCATGGCTGTATATAATATAGAAGAAACAGGCGAAAACTTCACTATACAGGCCGCAAGCCAGAACCTGTCATATATCTGCTTTGGGGCTGGACGCCGCACTATAATGACGGATGTGCTTACCATCCGCCACATGATACCCGCCGTAAATGCCGATTTATACAGATATTTTTTCGATAAGGGAGATAGGCAGTTTCACACATTACTGTTCCTGGCCAACCACTATTTACAATCCCCTACCCCAGACGCTACCCCAGTGCTGGAAGAAATATTAAAGGATAAAACCATTACAAAGGCGTACAGAGTACGGCTGTTGGTTGCCCTTGGCAAAGTATACTACGCACAGCAAAATTTTAGCCAAGCATTAAAATGCTATGGCGAAGTGGACGACCAAAACATAGACGGCAATCTTGCCACAGAAATATTAAATGTATATATGGCCATGGAGCAGTGGCAACAGGCCATTAACTTGATTGCAAAACGCCATTTGATAATTCCGCAAAAAACGCTGTACACAGCTATTTGCACACTAGTGAGTCAATTTAATTTTGCCCGAGGCGATGACTGTTTTGAATTACTAGCACTTGCGGCATATAACCTGCTGGCGGACGGACTTTATGCAGATGCGTTACTTCAGCTTGTTTTGCGCGCACATAATGCAAGCTATGCCGAGTGGACGCGCCTGGCGCAAGTTTTGCGCAGTTTGTACATTAAGAGTTTACCATTTGACATTATACTTGCCAAAACTGCGGCACACATGGCCATGTGGGACAGCTATAGCCAGGCCGCATTCTGTCATATGTATAAATTAAATGAAGAAATTGCTTTTTTTGTAGAGTTTGCAAAGTATGAATTGCTTGTAAACGCCGCCCTACCCCAACTCGAAACCCTTGACGTGCTAGAAGAAATTTGCCAACAAACTAACGATGACATTCTTGCGCTATGCTTAGCAAACGCGTACTTGCACCATAATATAAGCACAAAATCTTCTGACGGAATATTGGCTCATGCAATAGAAATAATGGAAGTACGGGGGCTATTGCTACCCATATTCAAACAAAATCGCTTTGGGCGCGTCCCGTTTATAGAAAAATTTCAGCCATTTGTACACCTTGGCACATCCGGCAAGGATTTTAGGCTAAATTATAGTATTGGCAATACAGGAGTGTTTGAGCAAATGCCCATGCGCCATTTGCAATACGGTTTGCACTACGCAATACTGCCCCTATTCTATAATGAAGAGATAGCCCACTACGTAACCGAAGAACAGCCCACAGGCAGCATTGCCACCCAAACAGAAACCACAAAAAACACCGTGCCATTTTTATACGAGGGAGAAACAACAGACCCGTTTTTTATCATAAACAACGCCATAACCTACGAGCAAATGTTCAAGCACGCCCAGGTGGAAGAAATATTGGGCGAACTGGTAAAAGAGAAGAAAATGGTACACAGCGCACTATTATAGGCAAGGTTGTGGCAAAATGCATTTCAACTGGTAACCAAATCCAACCAGTTGAAATGCATTTTTTTGGTTGTGCTATATTTTTGCTTGACAAAGGTCAAACTGCATGGTAATATTTCAATTGTTAGCACTCTCATGCGTCGAGTGCTAACAGAGTGACAGGGGGTGCAACATGACTCTTAGCATACGCCAGTTCAAAATACTGGAGGCCATTATCACAGACTACATCGAAACAGCAGAACCCATCGGCTCACGAACCATTGCCAAAAAGTCCGGACTTGGCATTAGTTCCGCCACCATCCGCAATGAAATGAGCGACCTGGAAGAAATGGGCTTTATTTCACAGCCACACACTTCCAGCGGGCGTATTCCCAGCGGAATGGGCTACCGCCTGTATGTGGACTCCATGATGCAAAACATGGAACTTAGCGCAGAAACGGCTCTTTTCCTGCAAAAAATGATAATCGACAACATAACCCACGTAGAATTTATGATGCAGGAAACCGCAAGGGCTTTGTCATTTCTTACCCGTTACCCCACAATAGTGTCCGAGCCATTCATAAAAAAGACAAAAATCCAGCACATACAACTTGTGCCGCTGGACGACAAATCACTGGTTCTTGTACTGGTAACAGACACAAAGGCTGTAAAAAACCAAGTTGTTAACCTGCAAGCAGCACCCGGTTATGCCGAGCTTAACCAGCTATCCTTCCATTTGAACCAAAACCTTGCTGGGCTTAGTATTAAGGAAATAAACCGTGCCCTTATAGATAAATTGTTGCGGTTTTTTGGCGGTAGCGCGCATATTCTCATGCCTGTTTTAGGTGCGGTTTCCGACCTGATACAAGCAGAAGACGACGTGCGCGTTTTCACCAGCGGTGTGAAAAATATCCTGGCGTTTCCGGAGTTTGCGGATATCCGAAAAGCGGAAGCCATTTTTCACGCGTTGGAAGACCGCGCCATGTTATTTGAAATACTTGGCCAAGACAACGCCACCCCGGAAGGTATAAGTATCGTAATTGGCGAGGAAAATAATATCGACGTGCTAAAAAATTGCAGCTTAATACGCGCAAATTATTCCATCGACAAGCAAGGCCAAGGCAGCATTGCCATAATTGGCCCTATGCGAATGAACTACGTGCAAGCTGTATCGGCACTGACAGGAATATTGCAGAATATGCAAAGTGTAAAGCGGGCGTTGGAAATTTAAAGAAAGTACCAAGCCATAAAAACACGCAACAGGAGGAAGCAATGGACGAAAACGAAAAACAAGACGACATAGCCGTCGAAGAACAAGAGGTAGAAATACTAGACGCACCAACAATCGAACCTGACACCGACGCAAAACTAGCTGAAATGACCGACCGCTATCAACGGGCGTTAGCAGAGTTCGATAACTACCGCAAGCGCACCGCGAAGGAACTTTCCGGCCGTTACGACGACGGCATTCGTGCCGCGTGCGAGGTATTACTGCCGGTGCTTGACAATTTCCAGCGCGCGCTTAATGCCCAGCCCGATAAGGAAGACAGCTTCTACAAAGGCGTAGCGATGATAGCAGGCCAACTAAACGGCGCATTGGGCGGCTTGGGTGTAAAAGAAATCGAACTTTTCCCCGGCGAGCAGTTCGACCCCAATTACCACAACGCAGTAGCCCATGTAGAGGACGACAAATTCGGCCAAAACGAAGTAGCCGAAGTACTACAAACAGGCTACATCCACAAAGAAAAAGTGCTGAGATACAGCATGGTAAGAGTAGCGAACTAAACCCGAAACGCGTGTATACGCGTTTCAAAATTAAAGTTTTTGCCCCGCTTTTTTCAAAAAGCGGGCGGGTGCAGGGCAGAGCCCTGCAAAACTATAAAATAGGAGGATTCATAAATGTCCAAAATAATAGGCATAGACCTAGGAACAACTAACTCATGTGTAGCAGTAATGGAAGGCGGCCAGCCCGTAGTAATTTCTAATAGCGAAGGCCACCGCACTACCCCTTCTACTATCGCGTTCACCAAAAGCGGTGAACGCCTGGTGGGCGAAACAGCCAAACGCCAAGCGATAACCAACCCGGATAACACCGTTATGAGTATCAAACGCCAAATGGGTACGGATTTCAAAGTTAAAATAGACGACAAAAATTATTCCCCGCAAGAGCTATCTGCGATGGTGCTTGGCAAATTAAAAGCCGACGCGGAAGCATATTTGGGCGAAACGGTAACAAAAGCGGTTATCACCGTGCCAGCGTATTTCACAGACAGCCAACGCCAAGCGACCAAGGACGCTGGCAAAATTGCCGGCCTGGAAGTAGAGCGTATAATTAACGAGCCAACAGCAGCCGCACTAAGCTACGGCCTGGAGCATGAAAACGAACAAAAAATTATGGTGTACGACCTGGGCGGCGGCACATTTGACGTAAGCGTTATCGAAATTGGCGA